>Ga0210036_1001656_pt1 | contig 24670 bp, 9 predicted proteins | sample CryGeymeta201515_FD_185469 | JGI IMG/M metagenome (GOLD analysis project Ga0210036, IMG submission 185469) | Groundwater microbial communities from Crystal Geyser aquifers in Utah, USA - Crystal Geyser metaG 2015-15 (SPAdes) (version 2) | ecosystem: Environmental > Aquatic > Deep subsurface >...
AGAATATGGGGGCAGCGCCGCCGCTTCCTCCTATCGGGACCCACGCACTTACGCTATTTAACACACTCATTTCATTTGATGACGGGTTAAACCATAGTTGGCCTACTATGGGGTTAGTTGGCGCAGTATTTTTTGAAAAATTTTCTAATAAATGTAGAAAATTAGTGTTTAATGCTGAACCGTAGTTTTTGGCCGCTCTACCAATTAATTGAAGGCTGGTGTCTAATGTGTTTATTGAACTGCCGGAAACAGTGATTGTGGAACTATTAGATTTTAAAATAGTATAATTGCTCATCTACCAATCCTTAATTTAAAAATATTTATTAACATAATTGTATCCTCAAAGTATATTCTACTTCTATTTGTCTATTTAATGCTTTTTGAATGGGACTAAAAACAACATGAGTAATTAAATTGCCCGCGCCGGGTACAGAATTAAAAACTTTTAAACCCAATTCATCAAACACGAAATCACCCTCTAAATTGACGGCATTATCAAACGCACTTTGCCCTGCTGGCTCATTAAATTCTAGAGTACATTTTATTATTATATCAGTAAATAAATTACCATTTGTGTGGTTTACTGTAATATTGTTTTTGCTGGGGTCGGTATTTAAATTGCTGGTTTGATTCACAACTTTAAAATAAGTTGTTTCATATAAGTCAGCATCAGAATTAACAGTATTTGGTGGTAGGTAAGTTATGGTGCCGTCTCCGGTAAGATTACTTCCGCCTCTACCAAAATGCATTTCGTGTATATGCCCCTCTGGACTGCCGGCGATAGCCCTCCCCACTGCGACTGACATATTTTCAAAGTGAATCGCATTCTTTTTATCTAATAATATTTCACCAAGATCATTTGTTATCTTTACGTGGCCTATTATTTTTGGTGTTAATGCATCTATCATAATGTTTTATATCTTTCAATGGTTGGTCTATTTTTCTATCAAGAATAACTTTGCCTGAAACAGTATCGATTATTTTTAAATGACCGTATATTTCAATAATTCCTGTGTCTTTCATTTATATGCCTTTATATATTTATACGTAGAAAATAATACACGTATTTAATTATGGTTTATTTAGTTTGCCGGTATTATTTGCTAAAAATTCTGCTTGAACACTTAATTGATTTTGTAAACCCAAATTGTCGTTGACTGCTTTATTGTACATGGGATCATATCCTCCTGGTATTCTTTGGTTTTCACTACCACTTATTACAATACTGCCTGTGGTATGAATGATTTGCGAAGAGTTCCAATTTGAAATAATTTTGGTTACTAAAATGTTGGGTAATGGGTTCTGAACTTCGACGAATCCGGCCGAAGTTTGAATTAGTATAAACGGGGATAACGGGTCCAAAATAGGCGGTTCATTGAAAATTATAGATCCGTTATCAATAATGTAATCTCCCGCAGCATTGCCGGAAGTTTTGATAGTTAGTGGAGTGTCTGTGGTTCGAATACCAAACGAATCCCACGCAAATTCATCCCAATTGTCTGAAAAATTATCACCCTCCCAAATACCAGCGCCTCTTGTAAACGTAAATAACTGAACTATTGTATTATCAATAGTTAGCCCGCTGTCAATAAAGAATTCGGTTTCTACTCCATTGCCATTTCTAGAGAAATATTCTATTTTTTCTGTTATGCCCGACGAAGTTTGCTTGGTACCTCTGGTTAGATTGCTGACCGTCCAATATCTTACATCATCTTCAACTTGCGGGTCAGATAATTCCCAGTAATGAATTCGTTCGCCATTAACCCAAACGACACCCGGTATATTTTCAGAAATATTGGGTGTCATTAATGGATTTTTGTTGATTAACGCAGGTAATAATTCAATATTTTCAAAAAGTTCAATATGTGTTGAATTAGAACTTATGTCTGTTTTTAGATACATTGTATGGCTGTCTGCTATTCTTATAAATTCTTTTTCACCAATGGCAGGCGTAAATGATCTATATGCAATACCGTCTGATTTTTCATAACCGGTCATATATGTAATGTAAACATCATCTTGTCTTACATCCAAATTTGGGATATCAAATCCAACAACATCAAACAACTCTTCCTGAGAGTTATCAAAACCGGGCGCATTTGATATTTGTTGAAGTGTTGGTTGTTCATTATCCCATTCAAATGAATCTGCTGAAACAAGGGGGATATTTGCAGCGGCTTCCCAAGGATTAGCATCAAACCCCGTAGTTGAAAAATCAACTATAGAATCTGGCTCAAATGTTATGAGATGTTGGTCTTTGAATTTAATTTGATTAAAACTAATAATTTTATCGTCTAAAACTTGATCCCATACTAACCCGCTGCTTAGGAAGGTGATAATTGTGGTATTATATATAAAATCACTGTTTTCCTTGAAATCAGTTATTAAATCATACTCGCCAACATATGATTTGTTTTTGCCTGAAACAGAGGCCCATATACCAAGTTGTGTTGATGGGGTAAATGCCAGCGGATAAGTACTATCACTTCTTCCTTTAAAGTATTCAGTTCTAAATTTTGTTGATCTGTTGTTATTGAAGGTCACCACAGACATGAAATTTCCTATGGCAGCATCATTAAACGTAATGGATTGACCTGTAAGATTTTCATTTGATTCAAAAGGACTGTTATCAAATGATGATCCTGCTATATCAAACCCATCAAGTGATACGTTATTGATAGTAAATGTTGACGTATCGATTATCCTAATTATTATTTCTGCGCCTTTTTCTGGTATATTTGCAAAAGTTATTATTGAATCATTAGAAATAGATATAGTCCAGTTGGTGTTGGTGATACCATTTACCAACACAGTAATATTACTATATTGGCTTAAACTTAATCCGGTATCAAAAACATTAATATTTCCGTCTCCGGTAAAATATTTAAATATTGGTCCCAATTGTCTAAAACCATTATTAAATACTATCATACTTTGTTCAACCGGGCTTTCGGGACCGGATGGATAATACAAGAAGTATTCAGTCTGCCCACTAACAATAAAGAAATCCTGTCTTCTAACTTTTGTTATGTCAGTGCCTGAATATATATTGAATATAATTGAACTATTTTGATTTAAAGATAATCCACTGGTATCAACACCAACAATATTATTCGAAATAGAAGTAACCGGAACAATATACCCATCATATGTTACGAACATATTTTCTGGAGTTAATACTGCTTGCAATTCACTATCAGTTTCAATTTCAAAGATATTATTACCCATTAATGCATTTGATGCCTTACTGTATTTTGTGTAAATCAAATTACTTAAACCACCGGTTGAATAGATAGTTATTTCTAAGATTTCTTTAACATTTGAAAAATTAACCAAGAAAGTTATGGTTTGTAAATTCCAGTTAATAACATATTCTGAGGTTTCTTTTAATAATCTACCACCAACATATACAAAAACAGATTCTCGGCTTTGGGCCAGTCCCGGCAAATACCAAGCTTCGTTCGCTACTATTCTTGTAGTGGTTCTAAACTGATAAATCTTTGGTGCACCTGGATAATCTTGAGTATATATATCCATTAATAGTGGGTCGGGAATCTTGATTAATGTAAGTTCTTCTGGTCTGTTTGGGCCCAAATATGGTTGAATAAATTTGTTACCGTCAATCAACGAATCTAATGGACTTGAAACAGTTTGCCATTGAACTCCTGAAGTTGTAGTGGATATTCCTGATACTATTGTGTCGTATAAAGCTTGAACTGCTGAAATATATGCGGGGAATTGAACTGAATTAGTTACACCGGCTGCCCCATCCCAAGAATGACTATCCCATGAATACATTTCTTTAAATATTTCATTAAATTTTTCAACATTATTTAATTCTAATAATTTTTCAAAATTACTAAAACCTGGGTTAGATTGGTCATATAATTTTAGTTTAACAAATAAATCAATTAATTTGTCATTGACAAATTCACTATTGGGTATTAAATCCCAAATACTATTTAAATAATTTTGTTGAACTTGCTGAAATGCTTCTGAAGTTAATTTATAATTACCACCCTCAACTGTAGTTCCAACGAAAGAGCAGCCAGAAATTAGTCCTTGTGAATTTCTTGCTGGTATTATTTCGTTGGCTGGCTTACCTGTTATTAATGCGGTAATTGGTTGATAAAATCGGTCAATTCTATCAGCAGCAAAAATTCGTCTTTCAATTTCTATTATTTCGTTGGTATTTGGTATTACATCTAACACTAGTCTAAGAACTATTTGTTCGTCTGGCAAAGTTTGATTAATCACTACAGGAAATATAGACCATTGATCTGTATTTAATTCTTGAATAGTTCCGGAAAATTTATTTTTAATAAAAATTCGGTCTATATTGTCTGAAGTCCAGCGTTGCGGCCCGTCTTCTTCATCATATGTTACTTTTATAATGAGATTTACGCCAACATAAGATGATATAAAGGTTATTATCTGTTGTTCGATATCAACTGTATAATCTATATTTTGTATTATTGCAACATTATTTATAAACACAATTACGTTGTCTTTTGAAGCGGCCACGCCGGGTAAACTATAAATTGCCCCCGCATTGATTGTTGTATTAGTAAATGTTGAAAAGGAATTAACGCCGCCTTGTACATACGGGTTGTAGTTTGGTACTACCGGAGATGTGATTATAGTTGAGTTATTAATAATCAAATCAAACAGGGAAGAATTGCCATCCGCAAAAATTTTAATTGTTAGTGGATCATTGTCAATTGGGGAACAGGATACTCTATCAAATTTTTGTGTAATAGTTATATTTCGTATTAATTGCGGATTAGTTAAATAATTTTCATACCAATCTTTCCAAGGTAATGTTGATGAAATAATTTCCAAATCGGTTGGATTATTAATATCTAATATTCTGTATTCATCTAGTTCTATGTCATAATAGGGAGGAAAATCAAAGTCTGTAATATCAGTTTCAAAAATATCAATTGCTGTTGCTATTCTTCTCGCGAATTCTCTGAATTTAACGTGATACGGTTTAATTTCTGAAATATATTCTATTAAACTATCAAATAGTGTTGGTCTTAATATCTCTTCTTGATTTACCGCTTCAGTAGTGCCGCCAAAAATTATATATGAGCTTTTGAATGCCCAATCAATAATTTGATTTTCTGAATGAGCATATTCAATTGCCTTAAAGAAAATTCTATTTATTTCTTCAATAGTTAATGTATTTTCTTCGTATCTAAAAATATTAAACAATGTTCGTAATTCAATGCTGCCATCTCTGTTTTGTATTTTGTTAAATAAATCATTTTGCGACAAACTACTCCACTCTTCGTTTATGCCATATACCGTGTCGTTGTTTACGAATTTATTTGACAATGAAATAGTTGAGTTTTCTCTAGCGACCACCGTAAATATGGGGATTGAATCTTCGTCAAGGCCATCATACCGTTGCCATTCCCACATGCCGCTGTTATTAACATCTTCAATTTCAATAATGTCATTTAACGCAATTAATTCATTTTGCAAACTAGTATTTCTAGTAGGAATATCATGATAGATTTTAATTGGTGGATTATTTTTATCAACCTCAGAACTAAACCAATCAGTTATAATAATAAAATCTTCGGTTTTATAAGATTGCGCCACAACTAATGACCAAGTAAGTGGCGATTTGGAAACTAACTGCCATATTGACCAAAATCCCAATAATTGCGGATTTTGATTTACTAATACGGTTTCTCCAACTGCAACAATGTTGTTTATGGCTATGAAATCTCTTTGATCAAAAGTATCTACTGTATGGTTGGTTACGACCGGCGGGCTATCTTCAACTAGAATATTTGATAATGCATCAAGCCTTTCATTATATGCTGTTTGCTCAATAAGGAAATTAAAATACTCTATTAAATTACTTCTTGCTCGAGTTTTGTTGACAAACATTGTTTGTCTTGGTCTATAAAAAATTCCATATCTTTCATTATCATTCAATGAAGGATCTGGCACAACTTGGTTCGTGTTATCATACCCCACCAAACTGTCTATCATTTTATTATAAATTATTTCTTCCGGAGCCCAAGACGGGTCACCGTCTCGCCCCATGAGCCATTGTTTGTGCCAATTGCCGGTATTTTGCGTGTCTGTTTTCCAATTTACTTGTAATACTGATCTATCACTTGCTAAAAATTCAAAAACGTTCCCAACTACTACTGAATTTGTATTAATTGGGGCAAACCAATTAATACCAGAAGCAGTTGGGTTACGGATTATATTTGCTACAGTTGATGAAGAAATATTTCTAAAATGAACATTTGGCAATGTTATTTTATTTTTAACCCAGAAATAATAGAACGTTTTGATAGTTTTTGTTTTTTCATCATATTCTCTAAATTGGGAGTATGCTGGATTTACCGGACTAAAAATCTCGCCGGACGGTAAATTACTGATAACATTTCCTGGTATATTTGTATTTTGATTTGCTTGAATTTGATACTCTAGCGGCGGCAACGAACTTCTAACCCATTCATAAATATCAACTGAAGACCCTGGGGCTAGCCTCCCCCAATTTTCTCGTCTATACCCGTTATCGGATATTTCGTAATCCAAATATCTAATACTGTTTAGATCCCACCATAATCTACCAACCTGCTCGTTATTCCAAGCTTTATCTACATCAATTTGGTGAAATGTGGAGTCGCCCACCGTATATTTTGCAGGGTCAAAATCTAATTTGTACCATATTTCGTTATCAGCAATGCCGGGTATGACGCCCTTATATGGGTCATACAATGATAATGTAACTATGGTTTTGTTTAGTATTTTATCATATATAAGAGCATTGAATATGGTGTTATTATTGACTTTATTCTCTTGTATTCTCAATATGTTAAATACTTTATTATCCCAATCAGCAGTTTGTGTTACATGGTAATATGGTTGTATTAGCGTTTGTTCATTTGGCGTTCTGGCGTCGTCTATATAAAAGATTTCATTATCAAAATTATTGAAAAAATCGTTTCTATATAATATTGAATTTGTTATTGAATTAAATTCGTCAGTATTTTTGAAACGTAATTCTTTGAAAATAAACGTTGATATTATTCTTAAATCATCATTAAAATCATCTTCGCTGATATCTAATTCAACTCCCAACGGTCTCTGAACTCTTATTTGATTTGGCGAAATAATTTCTTCAACTACGTAGGATCCTTCAAATGGCAGCGGAACACTGTCATTTGACTGTAATGTGATAACATCATTGATATCTATGATATTGAATGAATTTGGGGGCACGGGTATTGCTGATGTTGGCACTGTTGGCCCCAGATCTATGTTCTCGTCATTTTCGGGTAATGGCGCACCAACTACGAAAACATTGTCCTCAAATGCTGGTCTAAATTCACAAGTTGCTTGATTAATAAATGGCGAATAGTTAACACTGACTGGCACGATAGATACTTCAACTGATTCTATTCTTTCTTCTGTAATAGTATGTGTAACAAATGATGAACTTGTTACATAATATTTTGTTGAATTTGAACTAGTTGTAGTAGTACCTGCTGAAGGTATTACAACCGGAAATGAAAATGCGGAGAATATTGAATCTTCTATGGGTACCGAGGATGAAACGGTTGTTGTGATAACTTGTGTTCTTGAGCTTACGGCATACCCAGCAGATGTTGTTACAAAAAATGAATTACTAACACTAGACGTGGTTACAATTCCCTCTGGTGGAAGATTATTGCTGAATGTTGTATTATCTAATATATCATCCGGGATAATGGAACTACCGGAAACAAGTAGGTCGCCATTTTGGTCAAACAAAGAAACATTTTGGTTGAATGTTATTATCATACTACCACGGTCTTCGGAAAGTTGAATATCAATTGGACTAACATTATTCATTAATGTTACTCTAAACATACTCCAGTTGTCTGCATATTTTGTTACGCCTCTGCCAGAAACTTCAAAACCATACAACCCTTGGGTGTTGTAATTCCAAATTCGTTCACCGTCGGTAAAACCTATGGTTGATTTTCTTTCTTGATTATGTAAATCTAATAGTGCGGCGGCATTAAACGCATAATATGTTGCTTCATCAATTTTGGCGTACCCAGCATTTGGTAAATCTTTTTCATTACCAAACTCACTTTCTCTTGTATTCCAAATCCAATTGCCCAAATCTGTTACAGTGGTGTCGGGTCTTCTCTGCCATCTGCTGTCCCCGCCCACTATTCTTCCGGTATCATTAGTTACTGTGAATATTGTTGTTATATCATCGTATGGATTATCTGTATTTTCTGTTGCGATTACAGAATCCCAGTCATATGTTTTGGTATATTTGGTTCCGTCCCATGCGTATAACTGATTTTCAATATTATTGAAAAAATAAGTTTTGCCAGATTCGGGCATTTCCGGAAGAACTGTTCCCGTTTCAACTACTTCTGGTATTGGTATTAAATCAAAATCAATTCTTTGGGGATTTTGCTTAAATGTATCTTGTGGAAATAACACTTCTAAACTGGGTTTTTTATCATAATCACCATATTGACCGACTCTAAATGCCCACTCTTCATAGAAAAACAAATCACTCGTTTTGGTAATAAATTCAGATCGTAATAGCCTGTTAAACGAATTTTTAGTTCCTTTTTCACCTATCATGCCTTGATAGAAATTTAATTGGCTTTTTTCTGAAATAATTAATTGGTCTAAGTATTCTCGATTTTGATAACCAATATTGTGGTACCCATACGTTCTCCAATTTTTTTCAACCAAATTATCTTTATTAATATCGAAAATATATCTAAACTGATCTGCTAATTTATCATAGTTGGGTAATAATTGATTTTCTGTGATAATAAACCCGGGTGCATCATATCTACCACGCCACCCGCCCGCTCTTATTGTAGTCAATCTGAGACGTTGTTGTCTTATATTAAATAGTGCATCGTAAACGATATCATTAAAAATGGTGGTATTTGCTATTAATATGCTATGTTCTATTTCTGTTACATACAACCTAGTTGAGAACAGTAATAACTCCGGATCTGTATCATCTATTGGGCGTATTTCGACTTCGCCTTCTAACCTTGATACAACTGTATTTCTAGGGTTAATTGTAACGCCGTCTCGGTTAACCAACGAATATACGCCTCTGATAATTTGTTCTATTGGCTCAACCTGCCCAAAATCTGTTTTAAATTTTACTTTTTGCGATGATGGACTTAACGCAATTATATCACCTTCTTCTGGGCTACCAATCACCCAACTCATAAATTCTTTACCACTCCAAGTCCAATCCAACGTGTCATTTGCTTCATCTACGACAGTATCAAAAATAAATCCTTCATTAACTAGATATCTTTCATAATCAATTAGCAAATTGAATACTTGTTGAACTGTTTGCAATTCAGATCCGTATTCAACCCGTTGAATTGGATTTCCTTGAACCGGTGTTAAATATTTGATAACACTTAATTGGTATTGTGTTGGTGGTTTGTTAATCCGTTGCCATTTGTCTGATTGAAATACCGCAGTAGATATATGATCTGTCAAACATCTATAAAATTGGTTATTTGCTTCAAGAAAAACAATATCACCTCTTACATATTTTGTTTGTTGGTTCCAATTTTCAAAAGGATTGCCGTTAATGCCAACGCCTACTTTTGTTTTTTTACCTTGCGTATCTCCCGGAATAGTATTGAATACTGGATCTAATAAATCATATCCATATACTTTATACCCTTTGTTTGTTTTTTCTACAATTACGCCGCCGTAAAAAGTTTCTTTTATTGAATTGGTTTTTAATACTGCTATTTCAACGTTTTCAACGGGCACTCTGCCAAAACTATCGCTATCTAATCTTAGTGTTTCTTGATCGATAAAGCCCGCTGCTTTGTGCCCTAGTTGTACCCCCACACCTCTTATTAAATCACCAAAATTGGGACTAATACTTTTTCCTTGTGATTCCAAATAACTTGAAATATATTGTTGAACACCAAAACCTCTGAATAAATCGTTAAAAAATAATAGATTATTGTTTTTTGTAACAGATTCTGCTGTATCGATTGTTTCATCATGCATTACTACATTTTTATTTTCAGGACGTAATTTATACGAATCATAAATAATTTGTTCATCTGTATTATCAGTAAATCGTTCGTAAACTCTGGAAACTTCGTTATTGTCCCAGTTCAATTCAATTGTTTTGTTGGGGCTTAATAGGAAATATGCCTGTAATAAATCGAATAGATAAAATTCACTTTTGGTCCATGCGGATTCAATTGGGCCTCTATCGCCAAACGCCCAATCGGCCAATCCTTCAATGTTGTTTGGGAAACGTTCTAACATACCTATTTGGTTGGGTGTTAACAATTCACCAGTGGTTGACACAGGTATATATTTGCTTAATCCGGATCTAGTGAATCGTGAATCATACCCTGCTCTGGGTCCCTGTCTAACTAATCCTTCTTCTAAATCGCTCCATAATTTGGTGTTGCCGGAAGTATATGGCGCCACGCCGTATTCGGTTTCCCACCAAGTTGGTTTAATACTGAACCCCAACATTTCCCAGGGAGTTATGTGCGGCCGGTCAGTATCATAATACCAATCATAAATTCCTCTAAAACTGCCCGGTAATTCCTCGCCGTCTCTATCTCTTACTAAACGGTAATTTAATCCAAATTCACTTTCAACAACACCGTTATTGGTTTTATAATCTACACCGGCCTGTGCTACCCATAATTCAAAATTTGGTTGTAGTATTTTTAATGTTTCTTCTCGTAAATATGTTGTTTTTCTAAATTTACCAGGCAATACATCAAATTTTGAAAGATTGGGTAATTTTTCTGTTTTAAATTTATCTAAAATAGAATTATAAATTCTATTCTCTAATCCCAATAAAACATTGTCTCTAAAATCGTCAAAAGTGGGAGTTAAACTGCCATCATGCCCTTCTATAAATCTTACCGGAATTTCATATGTATCATCTATGTAGTATTTTGGTTCATACACCGGCGTAATGCCCAAATATGCAGGAGTTGGTGGAATAAAAGTTCTTTCAGTTAGTATTTCTGTTATTCGGCCTGCTCCGGTATTTTTAAACGGAAATTCATCGTTTTTAGCAATGTTTATTTCTTCCAATGCTTGATTTATCCATTCATCTACTGTGTTTGAATTTGGATCAGAAGTATCAAATTCTGTTAATTCACCCGAATTATAAAAATTTGTGATTTTTTGTATAAATTTATTTTTAAATCGTACGTATTCTCTTTCAGAATATTTGATTGAATTAATTATATCTATATTGGTATCAGCAGCAATAAGCATGGTTTTTAACAACGGCGCAGTATGTTGGAGTATTGCCTCGCCAAAATATTTTGATTTACTGGTGTCTCTATAATTATTTCTACTAAACTGACTACCAATCAAATTCAATTGCCCTTCAATATTTGAATAAAAGTGTTCAAACAATTGGTTAAATCCTGCTATTCCAACTTCTCCGTTATCTGCATTTGCTTCTAAGTTCAATGGAATAGAATAAGAGCCAGAACCATTAACAGGTGTTTCGTCACTAAGTATTCTAATAATAAGTATTTGTGTATTGGTTGTTGAATTAGTTAGTATTAACAGTTTATTTGAGGTATCAATCGTGTAATCAACATTTAAAACTAATTTTTGACCGTCAAGTTCTGCAATAATACTTTCCTTGATAGTGCTGTTTCGTTTAGTATATGGCAATGAAGGTAGAATATCTAATGGATATTCTACTAAACCAGCAATAGTTGTAAAACGTTGAACATAAAATTGTTTTGATTTTTCTGGGACTAAATGCCAGTTATTGCTAAATTTTTCTTTATTTTTATCTTGATTTTTAATCCGCCAGAAATAGTACCCATCTATTGGGATACTTTCTTTGGTTGCTGAATCAATATAGCTGAATCTTTTTTCAACCAATGTATTCTTAAAGGTAATTTCATCAAAATTATTTCTTATTAACCTTAATCCCAATATTGGATCTAATATTGAATTAATATCATCGTCAACGTTGTATTCAAATATTTCACTTCCGTTTAATTGGTCAAAATTTGATGCAGGATATACACTTAAATCACTTAACCTGATATTATTCGTATCATATAACATAAATGTGGGCGGTTGATTGCTTCTTTCTTTGGTTTGGCCAACCACCCAATCAATGCCGTTAAAATAATATACTCTGGTTAATCCGGAAGGCGAGTTAAATAAAACGGTTTCGCCAAATACCGGATTGGCTACTGGATCAAGACCGTTATTGACGAATTGTAAAATTATTGAACCATTAATAGCGATACCGGTAACTTCAACTATTTTTCCTCGCGCGCCAGGGTCTTGGTCGTCGATTAATAAAATACGCATTCCATCTCTTATTTGGACTGGTACGCCAAATTCATCAACAACATATATTTCGCTGAATCCGGTTGATTGCAGCGGCCAAATACTATCCCAGCCCGACAATAGTATGCCACATCCTATATCTTCCTGCGACCAAGGGTTTGCGGCCCAGCCGGGATTCAGCCCCTGCATGACATTATAAAAATTAGTACATGCTGTAATAACTAAATCAACAGTACCGCGGCTAACATCGCCAAATCCCCATAATTCTATATCTCGCTCAAATTCAATTATGGGTCTAGAAGCCTGTGTTTTTGGCTGAGATGTAGTAAAGAAATTCTTAATTACATCTCTGTGAAACCAACGATTAGATACGCTCCATTGGTTATTATCACTACATCCGCGTTCTATGGTTGTGTAATCCGGAGTAAAGAATACGTTTCCTACTGCATCCCAACTGGTTGTATCCCATGCAACCAAATCCCAACCAGAAACAATAGTTAAATCCGAAACAAATATTATTTCTCGTCCAACTCCTTCAACTATTACCTCAGTTCCGTTTAATTCATAATTAGTATCGTCTACAATGAATAATTTCATTCCACTTGAAAGTGCTATTGATTGACCATCAACAATGACAGTACCTTCTTTTTCTCCTAGAAATTGATAAATGTTTGACGGCGCATCTACAATTAATGTTTCTGGGCCAAGAGGCATCCAAAAATAATCTCTAAAATTCATAAATTTATCAATATCTATTGGAGGTAACCAACTATAATATTCTTGTTCGAACAATCTATTATGGTTATCTGTATTGCCGCCTTTGAATCTTATATAATTTATTAAGTCATCATAATACAGTTGATTTTGTAGTTCATTGCTTTTTAAATTACGACTTACTAAAATTGGCGTTAACTGATAATTTGCTCTAGTATCATTTGGTTCGGCTAAATAAAAATCACGGATTGGGTCATAATACGAAGTTATTCCACCTATATATCCTGTTAATTCTTCTGAAATTTGTGGTTGAAACGCATGGTCTAGCGATGATGCAAAGAATTTTCGCAAAACATCGGTTTGAAATATTGCTGGTAAAAATTCTAATGGTCTTCTTTTGACGATTGTGATTTCATCGGGATTTGATGGATTAGTTTGTGTTAAATTTCTATTTAAGTTTACCATTATCTATTAACTCTTAAAGCTGTTTCTGTATTTACCGGTATTATGTCTATGTCATTTACTGTGGCTGCACTTATGAAAATTTCATCTGGTTCTGATCTAACTTCATATAAGTTACCAAATCTTGAATTATCATTGACAGGAACTAGTACGATAGATGCTATCTGCAATGCTAACCCTTGGTGTATGAATGCTGCTAATTCTGAGAAATAAAAGGTATCGCCAAAATCCCAGTTATTTACGTTAAAATATGAGTTTGTTCTTGCAATAATTTGTGCTCTAATTTCCCCATCACTTAACGTGGCGGAGGATAATTTAACTACCTTGAATCTTGCTCGTAATTCTTCTTCGGCTCTAATACCAAAAAGTAATCTATACTTGGTGGGATGCCAAATAATTTGATCCGAAATCATACGTACTTCTTCTAACTCACCGTATTGTATTGCAAGTTGTGTGGAACTTGGGGCTTGTGGTTCTATTTCATCGGGATCGTCGGAATTAAGATATTGCCTAATAAGGAAATCATATTCTGACGTTAGGGTATATAAATCAATTATATTGCTTCTGGATGGATCAATTCTTTGGTCAATTGGAGCAAAATGCTGCCACAAAAAATCAATTCCGTCTCTACCAATAGCAAATGTAAATTCTTCTTGATCTCGAACTATTTGATCCCCTGGTACCTTGGTATCACCCACATCAAATCCGGCAGGTATTACATCAGATGATTGATAAACATTGTCTAATCTAAATCTATAGATTTGGCCTTCTAAGGTGGTTTCATCTATTGCTACGGCTATATCGCCGTTATTCCAGGATGCTCTTGTTGCTAGATTGACATAGTTATCATTCATTAAATTGATTGCTGATTGCAATGAATTCTCAACGAATCTTTTTACATTGGAAATTGGCCTTAGATTTTCATAACCATCATATGAAATATATCTTTCCCAAAAAACAATATTATTTGCGGTAATAGTTAGTGGATCAGCATTTCCAAATATTAAATTATTGAATATGGTTGGGTCATCTACTATTCCGTCTTGATCTGTGTCTCTAAATGAAACTTCTACTCTTCTTGGTTCAATGTATCCGTCTGGGTATGTAAAATTATCTATTAAAGTTATGGCGATGTCTCGGCCTAGAGACGGGCATACTGAAAGCCATTGCGATGGGTTAAACAGCCCGGGACCATTTATTACTATTGCTTGGTATAATGTATTGTTGTAATTTACTATATTTCCTACAAAATATTGTGTTGTTTTTGAAAATATGTTTTTGGTTCCAACATCTGCTTCTAATGTTGGGTTGGTTTTAAATACGGTTATTTCATCAGTTCTTGACTGACCAGTTTCTTTGGATACTGTTCTAAATCTATTTATAAAGAAAAATCTAACATCTTCTTCACTTTCGAAAATATATTTAATACCTCTTGCGGTTATTACCCATAGAACACCGCCCGATGATTTATTTTCAAATAACACCATCCATTTATTGGCCGTATCGCAATAATTAAAAGAGTCTAAAAATCCATTGACTGGGGAATTTAAAATTTCCCATCGTTGAGAACTGATATTATAAAAAACACCAAAGGTTGCATTGGCTTCCAATTGCAATCGTATGGATTCTATTTCATCTGTTGATAGTGTATATCTTATTGGGGGCAACACATATTCAACAATATCGCCTTCTTCAACGGACTCCTTTAAACGAATATTGCCAAATCCGTTAGTAAATCCGTTGCTGGAACCAACTCCGTTATCCAATATGGAATCAACTGCGACCCATCCTGCGTTTCTGAATTTTAATAGTGATCCTTCTAAAATTAAATCCAGAGCATTGCCTGCGGGTGTGGCTAACCCAACATTAATGGCATTAACAGTTGGCGAAACCGGCAATGCGTTAATGCTACTTACAAATCTTCCGGTACTTGACGCATTTGTTCCGGTTACTCTATCCCACATTAATTCTTCGGGAAAAGGCAATGATGGTACAAATAACTTATTATATTCGGGACACAACGGTGCATAATTTAGAATTGCATCTATCATAAAATTTTTAAAAACTTGATTAGAAAAAATATTATTGATTGTAACAGACAAGATTTGTTCTGGTGTTAGGTTGTCACTAGATAATACTTCTTGCCTTATATTATCAATTTCTCGGTATACGATCCCGTCGTCACCTATCACATTTGTATTTTGAAATGATCCTGTTGGATCATTAATATCAATAAATCTATTATGTCCTGAATATGTTCTATTAATTGCTTTTACTTTTAATATTCCCGGATTACTTAGTGGAAATACGTTGTAATCTTCCCCACTAACCATTCTATTTTGCGTGTAATAAACTTGACTGGCGTTTATGGCAATGTCTTGATTGTTTTCTGCCACACTGCCGTTGGTAATTGTTTCTTGTAATGACAAAAATAATGTAAGAGTTTTTCTTAAATTATTTTGCGTAATATATGGTATTGATATAGCAACATTTTGAATATTATTTGGATTGATAGTCAAACGTTGGCCTATACTGGCTCTATGGTATACTCGAGTTAAACCAAACGCAACATTACCAAAACGTCCGTCAGAAAATCTTATTGAAATTTGATCATTTATACGAGTTTCAACTGAAAATATATTTCTTTCTTTTCTGGGAACATTATTGTAGATTATATTTGAATTGGCAACCGAAGGAACTTTAACCCAGTTGGTATCAACACTTCCGTCATCATTAATAGTTTGTACCCATACATCATCTTCATTAACATTATTGGTATTAATATCTAAAACTCTATTTTCAACAGGTATTTCTATATTAAAATCTTGAAATTGAAGTGTGCCTTGTTTGAAATAAGTAAAAAATCCGGTGTTTTTTGATTGATTACCCTGTCCGTCGTTTCTATAAAGTAAATGCCAAGTATCAAATGGATTGGGTGCTCGTTCTTCAAAACCATTTTCATCACTATATGAAATATTAACATTTTCAAAAGGCACAGAAATTCCATCAATATTACTGGTAAAGCCAAATATTCCGGGGTTTGATAAAACTGTGGTATTGAGTTGGTATACTTGTGTTCTTACATTATTTTGGTCGGTTCCCTGCTGTACTGGTTGCCCAAATTTATTACTTGTTAAGAAAGCATTGTTCATTATTAATACAAATTGTTCAGCCCAATCCGGATTGTTCGGATCATTCCAGTTTATTCTAATATTGTTTAAATTGGTTCCGTTACTATCAATAACATCTGATGTTGTTCTTACGCCTATAATTTTTAAGAAACCTTGAGATGCTTGGTTTCTTTTGGGACTATAACTTAATAAGTTGGCAAGTCGTATTATTGATTCACGACGTTCAGCAGTATCGACAAAGTTTTCTCTAACGTTTAAATCAACACGATACGCTAATGATTGGCCAAGCCAAGCCAATAAATCTATAATAGTAATAAATTCACTACTATCAATAAAGTCATTGAAATCTTCTGGATAATTTATTCTAATATATTCAACAAGTGATTGCCGTATTGTATCAAAATCATATGAAGTAAAATTTACTTTTAAAAATGCTCGATAAATGCGTCTCCAATCTTCGGCGGCGAATAGATTACTTTGTCTTACGCTTTGGCTCATAAATTTGACCTTTTTATAATATTATGATATTTATATTAATAAAATTAACTACTATTATAATTAATTATTGTTGTCTTCACTAAATCTGGTAGTATTTTCGCTATCGGTAGCAAAATTTTCTCTAACATATCTTACATATAATGTATCTAAAACTGCAAAAGGATTATATTGTAAAATTGCTTCAACGGTTATTCCATATTCTTCGTTATTGACTTGTAAATCAACCAACTCAACTCTTGGATCAGAATTTATCACACGCCTGACATCAGATATTACCTGCTGCCTGACCGTTTCGGTAAATGGCTCAAATAATAAATCCCAAATTATGGATCCAAAAGTTGGTTTCATTACTCGTTCACCCAACCTTGTCATAAAATGGTTTTGTAAATCACGTTTAACAAGGTCAATATCATATAATCGAGTAGATGGCACGGTTTGATTTACTGTTGAAAATCCTATAAAAATTTTATTACGCTGAAATCTATTAGCCATGGAGCATCCTGTTTATATAATATTTATGCTAATAAAATAATATACGTAGATAATTCTTGATTGAACTAATAAAGTAGTATAAGTTTTAAAAAAGGAGTAAATTATGAATCAAGAAATTTATATTAGCACTGATGTTGAATCAGATGGACCCATTCCAGGAAAACATTCAATGTTGAACTTTGGTAGCGTTGCTCTTGATGTTAATAAAAATATTTTAGGGACATTTGAAGCTAATTTAGTACCATTGCCCGGCGCAGTTCAACACCCAGATACTATGAAGTTTTGGGCCAAAAATCAACTAGCATGGGCTCGAGTTACCACCAACACCGAAAATCCAAAGGAAGTAATGATAAAATATAAACTTTGGCTTGAAGATATGGCCAAATACGGCCCTCCAATTTTTGTTGCGTATCCCGCTGGTTATGATTTTGTATTTATTAGGTGGTATATGGAATATTTCACTGATGAATGTATTTTTGGATATCAAAGCTTAGATGTTAAATCATATGTTATGGCGTTATTAAAAACAGATTTTAAGCAAACCACTAAAAATACATTCCCCAAACATTGGTTTGATAGCACTCTGCCCTATACACATACTGGATTAGATGATGCTATGGAGCAAGGAATAATGTTTATTAATATTCTACGTGAAGTAAAGGGGTTAGCTTAGCCCCCTCTTGTTCCGCTTCCTTGGGGAAATGCGCTGGCGTATGTTATTCCCGGGGCTTCAACTTTTTGCTGCATAAATCCATACACTTCATCGACCGTTCTTGCTCTTCCTGATTTATCAAAAAATACTGTTTTATTTGCTGCAACTTGTTTGGGCAATGCTACATCGGCTGCTACCGCATTGCCGGAGGCTTTTAGTATTCGTGCTCCGCCTCCTGCACCCAAGAAATGTGCTGCATATAAATCTGTTGTAGTTACTGGTCTTCCTATAGATCTTTCTAATGTTCTTTGATTTTCTTTCATATATAGCGCCGCCGCCATTGCACTTTGATTTGGATCATTTCTACCAGAAGGAGTTAACCCATATTCTGTACCATATTTGCCTACCATATCGTTCCACGTACTGTTTGTGAATTGCATCAATCCGGTCGCTGAACTTGTTCCTGCTTTTGCACTGTCATTAAACGCACTTTCTTGAGCAGCAAAACCAAATAATGCTTCTCTTGAAACACCGGTTCTTTCGGCTGCTCTGTCTATTGCTGTGATTTGGTCAGCAGTTGGGGTGCCCTTTGTCAATTTTCCAGAACCCGCTACTGGTTTTGGGGTAAATCCGGAATTAGGATTGTTTGCCGTTGACCCTTCTCCGCCATTAGCATAATTTCCTGCCTCGGCTCGTCTTCTTGGCGCTAATTCTCCGCCATTTGTGTAACATTCAAAATCATTAATAGCAGCTTGGACATTACCTGAATTTATTGCCGGTATCATATCGGAATTAGCCAGTGCTTGCGGGCCAATGTGTTCGCCTAGAGATACTACCGAATCAAATTGATTTTGCGTCATTGGCACTGTGACAATGGATTTAATGGTATTTTCTACTTCCCCAATTCTGCCGCGTAATAACTCTTCCGCTTCGCCTGCTGCCATTTTTACTCCACCAGAAAAACGATTGGCTAAATCTTCGGTTAATTGAGTTCCGTATCCTATAATTTGAACTCCGGTACTTTTAATGGTAGTAATCGTTTCTCTAAATGGGTATTCTGCGCGAATATTATTTAACATTGACGTTGACGTTGATAAAACAGTGACTGGCTTTAGTGCATCTGTTAGTACCGCACCATTTTTTAGTGTAATAATGTTTTTTTCTAAATTCTGTGTATAATTTGAAAAAATATTTTCAAAAGTTCTAATGCCGGGGGCTATTACCCTTGTACCAAATGTGGTTGCGGCATTTTCTGCTGCGGCAAGAGCAGTTTTTGTAACATTTGGCACTATATTAACGGCATTGGTAACAGCGGCAACACTTTCATTCAATCTTCCTGATAATTGCACTGCGTTTGAAGAAAATTCATCAATTATGTTTGCGGCTCTGGCTTGTCCGTCATTTATAATTGTTTGTATTGGCCCTGATATTGAATTTGGATTTCTACCAACAGGTGCTGCTAGTCTACCCGATGTAACTGCTGAATTTGCAAGGGTTGATCTTAGTCGCGCGCTGACCGGGCTTGATTTCTCTACTACTGCGTTATATTCAGCTTCGAGCCCCAATTTTTGCAGTTCGATTGATGCTTGGTTATTTTCAAATCGTTGACCAGTTTCGTCCAACAACGCATTTGCTTCTTGTATTTTTCCTTGTGTAAGCAGCCGTTCTACTTGAGCTTGCCCTTCTCGAGCTCGTTCATTATTTTGTTTTTCACGTTCTTCTAATGCTTTTCTTCTTTCAAGTATGTTTCTCTTTTTATCAACCGATTCGGATAGAGCGCGTTCATCGTCCGACACTGACTGCGATTCTATTCTTGGATCAGCGGCGGCGGGCCCTCCTGCTTTGATATTTGAATCTGCTCCTGGTGCGCTGGCTGCACTTGCGTTGGCTTCCTCTGCGCCTGGTTGTGTTCCGGCGGGAGGACATTCTTTTCTAACATTGCCAATACTGTTTTCACTGGTATTTGGCGATCCTACTTTTTGGTGGTAATTCCAGGGTTCATGCGTAATCAATCCCCTAGCTGGCAATATTGAACTTCCGCCACCTACTTCTCCCTCCGGGTACCCTGGACCGGTTAATTGGCGATCCCTGGTCGCACCTTTTTCGGGACCCTGCGCAGCCTTGCCCCCGGATACATTGTAACTATTGTGGTGTATTGCATTTGCTTTTTGAACCAACGTGCTAGTTTTGTGTATTAATTGATTTCTAGCATCAACTGTGATTGCATCATCACTATTAATGAATATTTCACCTTTAGCACTTATTCTAAGCTCGTTGTTGCCTCCGGAAGATCCGCCGCCGGGTATAATTGATAGATTTAAATCGCTTTCGTATTGCCCATTAAAATTTCCTCCGTTCCGCCAATTTGTAGTGCCAATAACTTCTTGGTTTAAATTACCATCAACTCTAATATTCATATCACCTTGACATCTAACATTGAAATTTTTTGAAGTATATAAGTTGATGCCTTCATCTGATATTTCAAACCACGAGTTTCCTTGCCTTGAGTTAATATAAACATATCCTAATGTATCATTAACAACTATTTGCGTTCCGTGTCTTGTTCTTAGACGAATATATTCATTTGTGAGTGATTTTTTAACTACTTGGTTATCAGCGTATAGCGGTTCGCCGGTTGTGGGATCAACTTCAATTTCTCCATCATCTATGTGTATATTATGGCCTCTTGGGGTACTGAACCCAAATACTTGACTTGGTGCTTCTCGTCTAGCTGATGCATTTGATGGGCCTCGGTCTGCATCAGCATATAACCCTTGATTATATAACCCTTGGTGTAGTGATTCTGCTCTTGGTCTTTCCGGATTTTCCGGGTCTTGTTCTAAATCTCGTTTATTATATTCAGCCGTTGGTGGATTAATTTCCTTACCGTCTAATTTAACTCCTTTTTGTTGACTTACCGCTATCCCAATTGCCGGAACTGAATGATTCATTCCGGTTTGATATAAACAGCCAATATATATGCCTTGGTTGGGGTTTCCGTTAATAAAACATACTATAACGTCATTTTCCAAATCTGGCGGTATACACCACATGCCATAACTTACTTGAGACTGATTACTATTTTTTCCGCCTGCTTTGTTTAATGTGGGCGGGCTAGATCCAGCAAAAGGAGAAACATATTGTACTCTTATCCAAGACTTACTGTCGCTGGGATCTCCGCAAAGTTCGGGAATATGCACTTTGATTCGACCTTCTCGACTTATATCTTTATTTTCTTTTACTTTACCAATATATATCCCATGGTATTGATTTTTTACAGATGTTTGTGCGGTATTTTCTGATCTAGGAGTATTGCTTCGTTTAAAATCATTAAATTCTGATCTAGCCATTTAATCCTCCTATTAAATTAATATCTATATTAACATCTCTCACGGCTTCAAGAGTTTGTGTAAAACTTCCTTTATTAAATTTGTGAAGTACGAATTTAATAAGATATAATCCGGTAAATGCTTCATTGACTGATAATTTTACATTTCCTGCGGTGGCAGCATTTGATTGATCTGCCTTAAGTTCTTCAATCCCCTGTGGTATTAAAGTTTTTAGAATAAAATACATATTGCCGTCATTAAATGTAGCCAATCCTGTTTTTTTGTTTGATGGTTGATAAAAACTTTCTTCTAAATTAGTGACTCCCAACCAGTATGGATCGCCCCGTATCTCTAAATTAACGGTAACCATCGCTCTATCTTTTACTTGATTTAGCACTGCTGTGGTCATTGACTGCTGAATGGCATTTGCTTCAATATTACCAGCGCCGTCTTGACCACTTTCTCTAACACTTTTATCTATTGTTACTGGAAAAATGTTACCTGTAAAACTACTTAAATCTTCTGCAAATGTATCACCGGAAATAATATTTTCTCTATTTCTTCTAGCAGTTTCTTGTAAAATAACGGAAGATTTTATTGAAAGATCTTCTACTCTGGCTCTAGAATCTTCAATTCTTTTGGTTGCTTCAGCAATCGCCGCTCTGCGCAGGCCCGGGTCTATTTTTTCTCCTTCGGGGGTGTTTAGTAGCCTATTTCTATCGAATGTTGCTTTTTGTAGAGCTGCTGTATTTTCTATAGTTTGTTGTAACACGCCGCCTTCGTCACTTAATTGTTGGCCTGCTCTATATCTAGAATTATTGGTTGTGCCGGCATATAATGGAATGACTGCTTTGAAAAAAGTATCAAATTTAAAATCAACATTTAAAACTTCGGTATTTTCACCAGTGAACAGATAATCATATTTTTTTTCTAATTTTCCTGTTCTAACTCGTATTTTTAAATTTTCAATCATTTGATTGCGCTGTTTAAGCTGTATTGGTAGTTGTTGATCTATTGAAGCGGTTGCTTGGGTTGTTAGGTATGGTATTACATAATACGTGATATCTCGATTATAGTCTTGAATGGCTAGATCATATATGGGCTGCTCTTCTCTAATTTTTACTGAGGTCAGAATCCACGGTACAATAATAAATTGAGAAACACTCCCATATATTTCTGGTTGAGTATTTCTTATAACCAGTTTATGCCCCTCTAATGTTGATGTAAAAATTTGTTCTATAATAGTTGCAATAGTATTACCTTTTGCAAACGTTGCTGATCCTTGCCCGGCGGTATTGGTGCTAGTTGTATCTGAAGACGATGTATTGCTGGGATTGATTATGGCCCACCTTTCTGGATCCGTGCCTATGCCCAACCTACTCGCGCTGATGTCACCAAGGTTGGTTTCTAATGGTAACAATTTTATGGTATATTTGTTTCTTTGAATTCCATAATTTGCCACTTCTGATTTTGCTTTATGTTCAATCAAATTCCGCATTACATCACCAACTGTTGCTCCTTCCATGCTGTAACTGGAATCTAATGCGAAAAAATTATCACCGGTGCCCAAATCATTTGATTGAACTAGAGTGATATCATAAACAGTACCTGCTTTGGTAAATTCTGATTGAATATCTACTATGAATACTTTGTATACCCACCTTTTGGTGTTGGGGCCATCCGGACCCACATTGTCTGCGTATGATCCATCTGGGTTATATCCATGAAATTTAATTTCAATATAATATGGTGCTTTTTGAAAATTAATTATCGCCAAATCTCTGGCAGCGGCCAATAGTTTGTCATAAAAAGTTAACCCCATTGGTTCAAAGATGCGCATCTTAAATTCCAATGCTTGAACTAATTTAGTGGCTTGGTTTGGCCCAACTGCTGTTTTAAGCTCTAAACTTTCAATATTAATTCCGGTAACCGCAGTTTCTGCTAGTACCACTTTATTAACATCTCGTATTGATGCAAAGGTTGGATCATCGGCTGGTATTGATCTTTCATCTTTTTCTCCAATAACAAAGAATCTAATATAATATGACGGATTGTCTAAATCAGCTAGGGGATTGTCTTTGAATTTGGGAAACACTTGATTTGTGGAATTTGGATTAGCGCCGCCGTTTGTGGCACTCCCGCCGGCTCTTGCTACTGCTTCCGTCTCGCGCCGCCCAGCGTCTGCACGCCCTGCCACCGCCGGCGTAATTGCCTGTTCGATTGTATCTTCCGGCAACGGTGATGAATCTGCATTGTTGTATGCTCGCGACAAATCGCGACCAGTACTTGTGGTTAACTGTTGGCCATTAACTTCTCCTAATTCTACTCTAACTATTTCTTCTCGTAAATTTGGTAATCTGTTAATTGGTATTGTTTCATCGGGATCTAATTCCATTCTGGACGCTACCGTTGATATATAACTACTGGTTTGATTTTCGCTGCCGGGCGCGTACAATGTTATAATTTCTCGTATGGTTGTTCTTGGTATATTTCCTGCTGCCCGACTTTTGCCGGTATAATACAACAATAATTGATTATCTAATGCACTAACACCTTGATCATATGTGTCAAATCGCGCGAAATTATCAGCTGTTTTGACTGCACCTGTTTGATTTGCGAATCGTAGATTTCCTGGGTTATTGTTCCTAACACCTTTTGGGGGAATAGACATAAATTAAAATCCTTGAATATTATCTCTTGATGGAATAAAAATTTCTAACCCCGCTTTAAAATCATAAATGGGATCAACTAATAAATCTTTGTTCCTTAATCCAAATATATACCAAAGTTTTGGATTGCCATAAAATTGGTTAGCAGCTAGATCTGGTCTGAGTTCATATTTTGTTGGTATGATATAAACTTGATCATTTAAATTTGATGGCACATTTATTGGCTGCCAAATACCCAAAAATCTGTTACTGATAGGAGTGATTGCATAAAAACTATCCCCACTGTATTTTGTTGCCATATTAAGTAAACCCCTTCAATAATCTTCCTTCTCTAAAATCCTGTAAATTAAAATCTCGTTTTAAGCTGTTTGGCGGTCTTTGAACTAT
>Ga0210036_1001663_pt1 | contig 24596 bp, 20 predicted proteins | sample CryGeymeta201515_FD_185469 | JGI IMG/M metagenome (GOLD analysis project Ga0210036, IMG submission 185469) | Groundwater microbial communities from Crystal Geyser aquifers in Utah, USA - Crystal Geyser metaG 2015-15 (SPAdes) (version 2) | ecosystem: Environmental > Aquatic > Deep subsurface >...
GTCATATAAACGTCAATGATACATTGTATACTGTTGGCACCGACTGTTGGTATTCCTACTTGCGTACCCACGTTTACCAACCAACCCAAACATATACTCTACAGTATTCATAAAACCCGGCGCTCGATCCAGGCTCCGATCTCGTCCTTCGCCACTGCTTGTAGATCGAGTTTTTCGTCATCAAAGAGCTGTATAATTGGAACATCTCCACCCACAAAACGTTCCTCCGCCTCGTCGGCCTCTTGGTCCGACAAAAATCTATGCCGATCTGCTGTCTGTTGAGCCCCGTCTGCAAAAAGTGGATGATGGATTGATTGCACAACCAAAGTGGGAACAGCTCCTAGCTCAAGCCGCAGCGATCGGCCACCACCTTGCCTATATTTCTCAAGAAGACGAGTGTATTGATCTGTGCACGCAGTTGCATGGTCATTATATACGCCCGTGGATTCCTGTATGACCGCAGCCAGTGCACTGCCACTCACTTGCAGGTTATCCATGGGAAGTGGATCCACGAGGACCAGCCCGGCCAAATGAAAACTTTCCAAATACAGTTGAGCTATCCATGAAACAAGAGGTCCCCGGGCTATTAATATAATGTGCGGATTCAATAATTCCGCTGTATCCATTTGCAAGGCTTCGAGTCCTTGGTCCACGACGCTTTCTCCTTTGTCTATTTTGACGAGCTGCCACTGGAATTGGGCAAAGGTCATGCCAAGACGATTGGGAAAGGTCTGGCAAAGTTCGTCTGCCCATTTTCGATCAAAATGAGTGTATATGTCATCTTGTACATAAGCAACCGAACACGGTCGTTCTGGGATATCCGAATCGAGAGGTGGCTCCTCGACCATCGTGACGATGGAGCGTGAGCGTTTGCAAGATACTGCCGAGCTTTGTGCTGGAATCGGGAAGCGCCTTCTCGGGGCAGATCGGACAAGTCTTTGGAATAGATTCATACTTTACTTCGAGTTTGGAGTTGCAATCTCTGCCCACAATTTTATATCTACAGCAGAGGATCATAATCTACAGTCTCTCTGTTTCGCATCTGGTCTCGCATCATCAATCTGTTTTATTTCCTTGCCGAATCTCGTTTAGTACTAATAATACTACTGTACTGCGCTTTTCCTTGAACGTGACACAAAGCTGATTCACGTATTTCACCAGTAGTGTTGAGGATAACCAAAAGATCGGCTCTTTTCGAGCTTCAACCAATTTTTGCGCCAATGATTTTTCGGCTGTCGTTACTAGTACTACTACTAGTCTACTACTAGCTAGCTAGCTAGTCTACCAAGGTAGTAGTAGTAATAGCTACTAGCTAGTAGTAGTAGTAGTAGTAGTAGTAGTAGTAGTAGTAGTAGTCTAGTGCAGCATCAGACCTTAATCAATAATTCTTATTGACGCTTACTTTTCCAAACATGAGATTATCTGTATGTACTCTTGTATACTTGGCTGTGATCCAAGCGGCCGCTGGTCTCAAGTCAACACCCGCCTTTGCTACAACAAACCAAGGACGGAATAGCAGGTCATCATCGGCAACAGCTCGACAGCTCACGGGGAGTGGCGTTGAATTGGAGCCATATCAAATTGTCGGCCCTGTCATCATTCTCATTGGAGGTATCGTGGGCACCACTTTGATAGCCAACAAGAACGACAGTCCCGAGAATGAAATAAAACCAATTTATACTTCCGGTTTTGTAAATAAACCTTCTCCAGCACCGGAGCCCACTCCAGAGCTAGCTCTGGCTCCAGCACCAGCAACCATCACTGTTGAAAAAGCTATCGAACCTGCCCCAGCTCCTGCCCCAAAGACTGCACCAGTAGCAGTAGCAGCACCAGCACCTGCTCCCAAAGCTGATGCTGGAGAAAAGGTTGCAGAATTGCGGAAGGGTGTAGCGAATAGAGTTGATAAGGACGTCCCGCAGAAACAATTGTTGAAACGATCGTCTTCGGATGAGGTGAAAGTGACAACGAATTCCGAACAAGCTGAAACGTCTTTTACGGATACAGAGAGCAGTAGCACCAGCAGAAGAAAGTCTGGAGGCAAGCGACGATTTTTGGTTCGTGTCGCCAAGAAAGTCCTCATGCCTTGGAGAAAGTGGAAGAATATTGAATAAATTGTATATTATCAACTTTTTCAATGCACATTTAATTCTTATTAATATCGGTTGCTGGGAATACGCGGCTTAAAAAACGCGAGAGAAAAAGTTGGATACTGGAGTGGGCGTTTTCCTATGCTAGAGAAAGACGCGTTGACTTTGTGGGCTATACACAAGAAATAATGTACTTTCAGATTGTGCCTGTGAGCTACTTGACATAATAGTAACAAACGCACGTTGAATAAAGGAGCGAGGTTTAACGAATATCTTGCAGCATAACTAGAATGTCAAATTATATTTAAATGCACTTGTTGCTTTAAAGAATCACTACAGCAGTCAAGTGAGCCAAAGCAAAGCGACGACGTAGACCAACTGCACATGTTTGCTTCCCCTAGTAGTGGGCCATCCCTACACGTTTGGCACAGAATTGAGGCCCCGATATTGGGTCTGCTTACAGAGCCTACCAACCAGCAGGCGTTTTGCGTTGATCGTCCCCGAGTAGAGTTCACCTTTGTCGCTTATTAGCAAGCCTGAAAGATACTAGGCGAACAGCAACAGGAGGTGAACAGACTGCTACGCCCGGGTGGAAAGAGTGTGTCTTGCTGAAAATTCGTAGTCCACGTGGATCCTTCTTATGCACGAATGATCTTGCAAATCTCAAACTTTTTGCTGATAACCGCAGTGAGCATTCAACTTTTTAAGATTATGATGCCAGCATCAACAAACACACTGGCTATCTGTCCTAACCATAAGCACACCTAACAGTGAAAAAAAGAAGACAAACATGGTCAAATATTTCACTATTTTACTAGCAATAGCAGTCGCCAGCTGTGGCTTCTCCTCGTCAGCCTTTGCTCCTGTCTCCAACACTCATACTACTACTGTCCATCGGCGGCAGCAAGTGACAAGTGTTTGCATAGCCGGAGACAACGACGACAAAGAGACGAATGTCCATAAAATGAATCGTTATGCGATGGCTTTCCTACTCAGTGCAAGCATTACTGCCTCGTGTATCTTTGGAGGCGGAATTGCCTTAGCCGAAGAAACAGCCAAATACGATGGCTTTGCTGATTATGCCAAAGAAAACCAAATGGAGAAATCGGACGTGGGATGTTTCATGGACAAATGTGGAGATCAAACAAAGGCGCTTTTTTCAAATCCCAGAGGTATCAAGGGTGTTTCTTGTCTCGGAAGATGCAAGGGAGAACAATCCTGTGCTGTACGGTGCTTTGCTGACTACGGTAGCGATGACCTCAACAATTGGCTTTCTTGTACCATTGAAGAGAATGAATGTGTCAAGGTTCCAAAAAATATTGACAATTCAGCCGAAGATGTCGGATATAGTACCGCCATTCGAAACTTTGATCCTAAGAACCTTATGGGAAAGTGGTACAAGACGAATGGGCTGAATCCCAACTACGATTTGTTTGATTGTCAAACCAACGTCTTTACCCCTTCCGAGCCCAATGCCAGAGAACTGGACATGGATATCTTTTTAAGAATAGCGAGACCCGAAGAGTCTGGAGGTGGATTTTGGGATAGCAAGTTGTCGGAGCACATGGTGGTCGATCCTGCAAAAGCAGAACGGACCATGCACACTCAGGGAAAGATGAATGGGCTCACATTTGATGAAAATTGGTTCATTTTGGGCGAATCAGATGGCAAGGGAGACATTCCAGAATTCAAATTGATAGCATACAAGGGCCATACTTTGCAAGGCAATTACGAAGGGTCGTTTGTGTATTCGCGAGAGCCTGTCCTGCCAGAGGCATGCATCCCAGCCGTAAAGGAAGCAGCCGCCAAGGCTGGTCTCAACTGGGACGATTACACTCGTATCGATAACAGTTGGTAAGTTTTCTGATGCTGACGTGAAATGCAAAAATAAATAATCATACTGCACCTTCATCCACACTCACCACGTTAATTTCGGCTTGTTCTTACGCTTGGATGACTGCTCTGCACGTAGTCCTGTTGGTGAGTCTCTGAATGATGCTTCCGCGGGAACGGGTACGTCGGCGAAGGAGTGGATCGATCTTGTCATAGGAGAGGGAGGAGTTATTGATTGGATTTCTCCTGGTTGGCGAGGAGAGTATAAAAAATAGGTAGCAGACTACTGCATTGCTGTGACTCCCAAGCTATGCTACTGTATTTTACAAATAATAATTAATGCTCTAGAATCAGCTAGTTTCCATTACAATAAAGCCGACATTTTTATGGTGCACCAATAGACTACCAGCGAAGAGATTTCATAAAAATTATTTTTTGTTCGTTCAAGGCGATTAGACAACAAACAGGAAATAACAGTGGATCAAATCCAACTCCTAGAAAAAAGCTATGTGGATGTCCGCCGTGATCCTCTGGAACTTCCTTTTCGTCTTGGTGGCGATCGATCTTCTGCTTCTTCTCCATCCCTAAGACTTCGCCGTGTACTACTTCTTGAATGCACCTTTTTGGGCGTTCGTTGATCGTCAGAGTTGGAGAGATTCATTTCGTTGAAGGATCCGTCAAGCCCTTCGGCACTTGGTGCTGAACTCGAATTTGCTGATTTCCGTCGCGGTTTTCGAGAGCGTCGTTTATCACCTCTGCTGGACGACGATCTTCTAGGAGGCGAGCGTTCGGTGTCATCCTTGGTTGCCGGGTCAAATTCTGCGAAAGCTTCTTCTTGTACGGATTGACTTCGCTCGGTAGTCTGATCAGGTGCTTCGCACCAGTCCTTGTCAAAATTTGAGAAAGCATTGGCCGTGCTCGGTGTATTATTTCCAGCGCTATCGAACACCTCGAAAATATCGTTTCCTATACTAGCCTTATCTCCGCCTTTACCTACAGCAGAATGGAACCAACCATGATATTGTAAGAACGAGCAATTCAAACCACACAACAGTGGCGAACGAGGCACGTCATCATCATCAGATTCGATAACAAACTCACCCGACACTGTTGCAAATGGATTGGATGTCGTCGAGAACGCCGCATCTTGGTTAATTTCGCCTCCTTTTGCTCCCTTACTTTTCTTATCAAAGTGTTCGTTGAAAGAAGGAGAAAAGTCTGCATCGGCCAAAGACTGCTGACCTGAACCATTAGTCTCGGCCGCCCCTGCCGCTTGCCGCCGCCGCCAAGCAGCAGAATTGCGGTCCAGTTTTTGTGCCTAGCGAAAAGGAAGTATCTCAGCGAGTGAGCCACGATTAAAGATTGCGCGATTCACGTTGCAATATGAGACTACCCAGTTCAAGAACCGAACTCCAGCATGCTCACCTCTTTTTTTTCTTTGCTGGGGCCGAGGCCATCATCGTATATACCCTGGCCATCCGTTCGAAAAGTACCGGCCTTTTCTGCTGGTATTTTGCTTTCCGTTTTTTTCTTGCCCTTGTGCTTTTCCTTACTGTCCGAACGTTCCTTGCTTGGCTTTCTCCCTTCATCTCCTTCCTTATCTTCCTTTTTAGATTTGGCAGGCTTCTTCCGCGGTGGCAGAGGCCGACCTGAATAGACAGCTGACAAACACAATATTACTTCTGTCATATCTGATCGTGTTTTGGGGTCAACCGTCAGCATCCGGTCCAGCAATTCTACCAGTCCGTCTCCGTAGGGATTGGTCTCGGGTATTTTATATTTTCTCGACAAAATGGCCAAGTTTGATCCTTCCTCAAAGCAATTTTGCAGAAAGGCCAACGAGTACAAGCACGCCCCAAGCGCCCAGACATCTGTTCTGTAATTTATCGAGTTGTTGTAGTAGAAGAGTGACAGACAAAGGAGTGAGCAATCGTTGTCAGAGTTGGCCAAGCAGCCCGAATCTATTTATCCAGTCATTCTTAGAATAACTTGATGACACGTACGCTTGAGTTAGTCGCTTGGCCGAATATAAATCCACCATTTCGGGTGCTCGAAACATTTGTGTCGTGGTCTTTTCAATGACTTCCTCTGCTTCGGCTCGTGCCTTGGGCGTCCGTAAATCCACGTGTCCGAAAACAGCAGATCCAAAATCACACAACTTGTAGGCCCCATTCTTGACCAAAAAATTCACAGGTTTCAAATCGCGGTGGACAATCGGTGGTCTTTGTGCATGAAGATAGGACACGGCATTGCAAATCTGACCAAAGGCAATGATCAAAGTGCTCAAATCAAAACACTTTCCGGCAGCCGCTAGTTTGTTACAAACATCCAATGCATGACCTCCTTCGCAGTATTCCATAAGAATGATATGTTGCGGTTTCGCAGTATTCTGTTCCTTCATTAAGAAGCCTCCACCTCCAGTGTTTCCTACCTGTCGATAGCATGTGTCAAACATTTTGATAATGGATGGATGGCTCAGACGTGACAGCAGCTTGGCTTCCTTTTCGGCAATGTCCCGCTGTGATCGAGAGTGAATTGAAGTAACTTTGAGTACCAAGAGTGGCTTTTCTGGTGCGGTTCCACCGGAAGCGGATCCAGCGCGCCGCTGTTGGGCTTTCGACATGTGATCGTTGCCACTGCTTTCGCCGTGCGCAGAGCTGTGTAGGGTTTGTCCCATATTCGTATCTGAGAGCTCCTTTACCAGATAAACGTAGGAGAAGCCACCTTATATTTTGCGAATGGAAGGCGAGCAGATCAATAGACAAGAAAACAAAGAGACAGCTTAGTTGTTAGAACCATTTCAAAAGAGTAAAAAGTAAAGGAACTAAAACTACAATAAACAGTTTTTACCTTCTCCAAGTAATTTCATGACAGCTACACTCTTGCTATGCACGACAATTTTTTCGCCCACCAGAGAGGTACCGAGTCCTCCATCTAAATTTGGCATATTTGGAATGCAATTCTCGGTTTCATGCACTACTTGTTGAAAGCTGCAACGTTAGAGTTTATCTCTCTCTCTCTCTCTCTCTCTTTATTTCACCGAAAATGACACACTCTCAGGAATCCGAGTTTGCAACGATTCTTTAACGAGTCGATTAATGAAACTCTGTCGCAGTAGTTTGGCTACCGGATGAGACCCTCTTCGAGACACCACAAGCACAGCAAAATACCAAAGGGATAGCCTATGGTTAAGCTGCAAGGAGCTAATGCCAGCCGTAATTATTTGGTTGTACTGTAGCTGGTTATTAAAGTTTGGTTATCTTGTATTAGTCTGTGTTTATTATTATTACTAGACTACTACTACTCTAGAGTAGTAGTACTGCCACTCCCTTTTTTTAGAGGGGTGTAACAGAAACAAGACGCGCAGCGACAGACAGGACCCATACTGTGTCATGAGTTTGCGGTCAGCAACCACTTGAGTCACGATACTACTGTACAAACTCAACAATTTGAAACGTGCGTCACAGCCAGCAATGAATTCTCTTGCTACTAGCGGTACTCGAGTATGGTATCATTCCTTCTTGTAGACTAGTACTCCTGCTCCGGAGCAGGAGTAGCTAGTAGTAGTAGTACACTTCTTTAATACGACTGCTACAGTAAGTTAGTAGATCTACTTCTTCGTCTTAATTTTAAGTCTAGTACTACTAGAGGACTAGTAGACTAGTCTAGTCTACTGAAGAAGCAAGTCGAAGCAGTAGAGTCTTCCAACACCCAACCCTTTCAATTCAGAGCATCAATTCAACTACGGATGCATCATAATACTTCCAGTATTTACGAACAATGAGTGGTAACAACCCAAATGCCTGGCTGGGCCTCTTGAAATGGAGCTTGGCCTACACGGATGGCACTTCCGATACTTCTCCCTCACCCATGGACCCGGAAAAGAAGGCTTTTCTGGAAAAGGTGATGAAAGAGGGAATCATTGACGAAGGAGAGCGCATGACGACCATTCTCAAGGAGGCTTCTGGCATTCTAGAAGACTGGACCGTGGCACAGAAAGCTGTCACGCCGGAGCAAGAGGAGCACGTGCAGGTATTGCTGGAAGAATTGCGGGGTATTGTAGAACAGATTGATTATGCCCGAATGTTTGCAGCCGTGTCAGGGCTGCCCTTCTTATTGGGGATGATTGAGGAGCAGGAAAGTATTCCTCGGTCGGTCCGCATGCTGGCACTAGGAATTTTGTCTACCATGGCAGCCAACAACCCGCCTGTACAACAACAGCTGTTGGAAGTGGGATCCATTCGCATTTTGACTCAGGTCTTTTTTGATGCTGCCGAAGATTATCCACTCCAAGCTAGAATCGTGCAAGCCATATCTGCCAACATCCGATCGCACGAAGTAGCGGAGTCCGTCTTTTGTCAACTCGAACAATCTGTCACGTTCGTCGAACAAGCCGTAGGATTTCAGAATGGTAATGGAAACATTTCAACAGTCTTGTTGCAGCGATCTGTCTTTTTCTTGCGAGCCTTGTTAACCTCGGATACGTCTACTCCAGAGCGCGTGCGTCAATTTCAAACGGCATTGTGTTGGACAACTGACTTGTTGTTGTTACCATCCGATAATGATAATAACAACAGCAACAACGCAGAACTGGATCCGAATGTGTGCGAAATGATTCTCGAGTTACTGATCGAGGTTTTACGCCAGAAATTATCTGTCAATGCGATCTTGTCGCGCAAAGAATCACTGGTTGGGAGAGGTGTCGAGCGAGTGACGAAAATTCGCAAACTGTCGGGCGAAGACCGTGAGTATGCTTCAATCGAACTCGATTTGTGGGAGAACCTCATTGCACTTTTGGCTCGTGCAGAACCCGACCGGGATCGTGGGCCGTCTACACTCCATAATGACCCAGAGGATACTAACTTAGCAGCGCAATAATAAAATAGAAAGGCATTTATATAGAGAGACAAGATCCTTGACACAAACGTCTTTAACATTAGTACGTGCTTGTCCGTCAAGACGGCTCTAGCTGTTTGCGCGAATCCAACTTGCGATAACTTGTGTTCCCATCCAATCACAGAACTTGATTGCTCGAAAGAGACCGGTAAACACGACCAAGAAGGACAAGATGAGTATTGGCAACGCTCATTGGTGTGTGCGTCACAGAAACTAGCGAAATCCGCTCAACAAATTCTTCCCGTCTTTGTGTAGAGAGCTCTGCATGTACCGAAGAGCGTAAAACGGTTCTTGCGCCGAGCTCACGAGGACCACCACCATTCAAGCATTTTTTTAAAGGCAATAAACACAGCACACTTCCTTTATACTCGTTCGACGTGCGACGAGAACAGCGATGCTACACTTGCCCTGGCAACATGTAAAATATTCGAGTTGACCTTGTATCGCCTTCCGACTGAATAAAGCAAATAATATCCCTCGAGCCGCTGCGACATGGTACATGACACCAACAATAAGGATTGCGCCCGTACGCGCGTGTCCCGGTCGGTCTGCGTTATAGTTGTGTTATCAGAGCCTAGCAGCAGCTGCATCTTCCCGCCTGCAGTCATGAAGAGGCTGCCATCCTTTTCGATGGCGGGCTTCCTATATAGGAGACAATACCTTTATCTGCCGGTCGTATAGTTATTGGCGTCGTTTCGGAGGAAACAATTGCGATGACTGTAAGAAACAACGCAGTGGTTTATTACCAGGCGATTGACATGTCAGGAATTCACGCCCTAGCTTCTCCAGCGCTCTTCATCGCCGCAAATTTTTCCTTGGTAGATAATCGCGCTCCCACACGCCATTGTGTGTTGTGTGTGCACAACATTTGTTTCCAAGCATGCTATGTCATTCAATTAATACTACCTTAGCTGATATTGACTACTTGCCAGCAGTGAGATCGTGCTCACTAATTTGTCAACAATGTTCAATGGACTAGCTCGTTGAAATTTGTTGTATTCTAATGAGTGTTGGGAATTATTTAGTTTAAAATGTATTTTTGAAAGATGGAATGAAACGAAAAACAGTTTCTGTGCTGATGCTGCCGCTCATAAATCTGATTGATATCTCTCGGTAAGTTAGCTGTTACATTTCAGAGGTCGCATTGTTGTGACCAGCCGGTAAATCCCACATCGGTAATCGTTCTGCGTGATCAATAGCTTTGGGCAACAGGGAGGGCCAGTCAAACGGACCGCCAAATTGATAATGAGCCATAAAGCCTTGACGAGGCGATACCTTGCTTGACAGATGCCGAGTGCTGTCCAAAGGATAACCATAATGAACAATATTGCCCGCCAAGAGATGGGTGCGATAAATGCACTTTGTTAAGGCCCAGGTGTCAAATTTGTCACTCGAGTAGGTAAGTTTGTTCTCCTTGTCGATTAATGCTTGGTAAAATTGCAGTTCAAAGATTTCCTTGTCTTCTGGGAGTTTCTGACAGGTGACATTCTTCCAGGAATCCCAAGAAGGCAGAACACTCTTGGTTATTTTGCTTTTGATGGGTGGTCCTTCGCAATGAACTGACGCGTAGAACCGAATAAGTTCCTGTAAGCTCGAAAAGCCATTTGCGGGCGTGATGAATTCATCAGGATCCGTGACAAGCATCCATTCAGTCTTCGCCATGCGCTGGACAGTCGTTTCCAAAGCATATTGTCCTGTAATATCACGTAGGCGGTGCGTGCGATTGAAGTTGGCATCGCACTTGTCAACGTAATAGTCGAGATGCGAAAAGGGTGCTCGAATGTAGGTAATGTTGGGATGACTTGCAAGCGCCTTTATATTGGGGGCATACAAATTGTTGTCTTGGTCAATAATGTAAAAATGAGAAACGCCCACCTTTGTATGGTAGTCTAACCAAGCATTGACAATACGGAGCGTTTCTGTATCGTTGCGCTGGTCGATGCCTTTGTTGGCATCGCCATCCTTTTCACTGATGGAGTGTGTTGGGCCAACGCCACGCCCCCGGTAGTATCGCCGACTCTTATTTATCCAAGTGATTGCGCTTAAAAAATGGCTTTTAGGTGTTGGATCAACAGTCACTTGATACCAATACTTTTTCTTTAACTTTGGTACCGTCGAATCTTCCAACTGAACACGAGGAGGTGACTCCATCCAGTTATGCCACAATTTGTGTCCAATTTCAAAGTGAACGGTTGTTATCGTATTCCTCATCCAGTATGCTTGCTTAGCATCCTGTGTGTGTTGGACGATGCGGCCGCGTGGCAGAAGCAAAGAAAAGGACATGTTGTGTTGATACTCACCTTGTGTCGGACAATCCAAATGTGCGACGGAAATTACCGCGGTAACGAAACCTGTCTTGCTTGGTGCCAGGAAAAGATTCTGAACAGCGCGATCAGCATGGTGCTCGATGATAAGCGCGCCATCTCTAGCGGCGGGCTTGTTCATGTAGTAGGGAACAATACCATTCTGGATCGGCTTTTTTGATGGGTTAGCAGCAATACCGATATCTTCAACAATAGATTCTGGCAAAAATTCTCCCTCGGGAGCGTCTCTGAAATCAGTCATGGCACTGAAATGATCCACAAGCCGTGAACTCAGAGCTGCAAAGTCAAAGCTACCGTCACCACCTTTGAAGTGAGCCATGTACCCCTGTCGAGGGGAGACTTTGGTGCTTCCTTGTGTACGAGGAGATATTGGTTGTGACCAGTGCACCGCAAGGCCAGTAGTTGCACTTGTGTTGTAAATACATTTGGTAAGTGCCCAGTAATCATGATCGTCCGAAGAAAGCGTCAAGTCATTGGAGGAGCTCACAAATCCTTGATAAAATTGCAGCTCATAAATGCCATCCACGAAGGGAGTATGTGATAAAGGGCGACAGGCGACAACGTCTTCATTCCACTCAAGCCACGATGGCAAGGAGAACTTGTTTCTCTGAGTAGTATACTTATTAGGCTTTTGGCTGTCGCAGTGACGTTGCGTTGAATAGTGATGAACCAATTGTGGCAATGAATTGGGGAACTTGTCTGGGGAAGGAACAAAAAACTCGTCTGGATCCATGACCATGAGCCAATCTGTGTGGGCCATGCGAAGCACAGTAGACTCCACTACATATTGCATGGGAAAAACTGGGGTTCGAAATACACGATTGGCTCCGTTGCATTCATCGATAATAGCATCGGCATAAGAAAATGGAACGCGGATATAGGTGACATCGGGCTGATCTTCCAATTCCCGAAGATTTTCGGCTGGATAAGGCTCTTGATCCACAATGTAGAAGTGCTCCACTCCCATTTTGCGATGATGCTGTAGCCAATGAGGAAAAGCTTGCTTAAACAAGGACTTGTCATCATCGCGTGATCCAAGGATTGTCGAGTTGGCGCTACCTAAATAGGCAGGCTTGCCATCTTTGCGCCCTTGGTAGTAGCGTCGATTCTTGTGGATCCACGTCATGGCGGAAAGATAACGTGGCTTTGGTATAACCTCACCTGATCTATGCGCATCTCGCAAAACAGTGAGAGATTGGCGGGAGGAAGAAATGTGATCGTTAACAGTGACAACGGGAGGGTTTTGCATCCATTCGTTCCACAAATCCAAATCAATGGTAAAGACTACTGCCGATTGCAATTGCCTCAGCCAGACGCGTTCCATTTGAGTAGACTGTGAGATTTGTTTGTGGGGCCCAGCCGTTCCATCCATGGAGGACCACAGAGAAAAAGGCACTTTGTTGGAAATATCGGACTCATTATGGATTAAGTACGGAATGCGCTCGGAACATTCTAGATACATTAGAGTCAATATTCCAATGACTTTTCCAGGCTGGCTTGGGGGTAGGAAGAGAGTTTGAATGGGAAAGTCTCCGGCATCCTCAATCACCAAAGAAGAAATGCGTGGGTCTGCTTTATCTCGCAGTTGTGCCAGTGGAGACCAGAGGTTTTGAGACTGTGCGACTGCTTGACGGATTTGAGGTTTCAAAAAGCCGTTCCAGCCTAATCGCACCTCCTGAATCATGCTGACATCGATTGTGGACCGAAGCATATTGACTAAGGCCACAGCCATCAAGAGACCCAGCTTGAAAGCTTTCTTACAGCGCCGCAACAGCGAAAATAGTTCCATTCTCTTTGGTGTTGTAATTTGTAATTGAATTTCAAGTGTTGGCAAGTGTTCACCAGAAGCTAAGATATACGCTGACCGGACTGTTTTGTTTGTGTCAGTGCGATAAAGGTTTACCTTTTCACGGCTGTGGATGAGGGTAGGTGTATGCGAAATGGGATAAGTGAAATAAGTAATAAGAAATCCTCTAAAGCATCGAGTTTCACGACAAGAAGAAAAAATAAAAATGTAACTTTCCATTCGACTGCTACCGCGTTAAAAATTGGCCTACTAGACTAGTAGGCGTAATAATACGCGGAAAGAATGCATGCGCTGAAAGGATGCAAAATTCCGTGTTTTCTATACGAGTCCATATCCAACGTCATACCGTAGGAATTCGATTTGAAACCCATATGGTATTACAATATTTTTTATCAATAGTAGTAATAATTCTCACCTCCGTACTCTATAGTACAACGGTACCAGGTAGTAATAGTACCACGTACTAGAAGTACTGTAGTACGTAAGTACGTGCGAGTAACATCTGAAGAGTCAGCAGTAGTAAGTTGAGAACGTGCTATTTTTATGACAATAGGTCAAAGTGTACGACAGGATTCCTCATCAGTTCCCAGTTAATGTTCGAGTGGTACCAGGTAGGATAGCAACTCTCTGAGCGGTTTCGAAGTCACCTTTCGAACAGTATCAGGTACTGGTACCGTAGTAGGGTCTAGTAGTACCAGGGACGAGGTACCAGGTAAGCCATGATTATGGTAGATTGCATTTCACTAGTTTGCTCAAAATATCCATTGTTAGTACTCTGGTGCTGCTAGTACACTAGTACTAGTAACCTGGCATGGCTTTTTGTGTTCCCACGATTGATGATTCAGAGGGGCTTGGCTGGTTAACGTCAAGTACCAGTAGGCCGATATCACTACTATTTATTTCAAAGAATGATCCACCAGTCCGGCATGTACCAGTGGTAGCATATCGAACAGCACAAAATGCAACCAACTTCCAGCAGATGGAAATATCCACATTCAGACCGAATGGTTCAAAAGTTACAGGCATTTGAATAACCATCAGTGAAATCTAGTAGGCTAATAAACTTGGAAAAAAAAAGGATTTTGTTTCCACAATCCTGGGATTGGGAAATCCCGTGTTTGGTGATCACATAAAGCACATTGCCGATGAAAAATCAGGGAGGCTCGTGAACGGACTTGGACATGAGACGCATCGTATCCACCAAACGAAGCAACCAATCTTGACATTTTTGTTATGCAAAGGAATTCTCTTTTCTTGCTGACACACCACGAGTAAATGTCGGTTTTCATACACCTCCTCACATTCAGGAAATCGCAGAAAAATATTAAACAACACTCTGGCTGATTAAAGCCCGAAAACAAGAAACTGTAACTCAAGATAGTGATATCTGATACTGTGATGATGATAGCAACGAAGCTCAGAGGTCTGCTGCTACCTTGCCCCCTCGCTAGATCGAGATGGCTAACTGTCTCTACACCAGCACAAGAAAGTATTGCAGGAAGAGGCAGTACTAGTATGACAAGTATTTAATTAGGAGCGTTTGGTTTTCATTAAGGAGCATTTAGTTTTCATATTGTGGCATTAAGGAGCATTTCCTTGCAATTAGGAGCATTTAGAGGAGCATTCTCTTTTGTTAATTCTGAGCGTTTGTTTTGGAATCAGGAGCATTTGTTTTGTTATTAGGAGCATTAAAAATTCATTTTCTACATATTATCTCTTTGATCTAGGAGCATTTTTTGATTATTGGGACCATTTGTTTTCCAATTAGGAGCGTTTGATATGGTAATAAGAGCATTTTTTTTGCAATTAGGAACATTTACTTTTTAATTAGGAGCGTTTGCCAATCAGGAGCATTTCAGTACTCCTTAAAAATCTCCTATTGTTCAGTGGTTGAGTACAGAATAGTAGTAGATAGTACCGTCTCCTCCAGGGAACACAATTTAGCGATTTACCATTAACTTTTAAAAAATAATTGATGCACACTGACGCTCTTGCATTTCCTCTGAGCTGATGATAATATTCGCAACCGAGTGCCATCGGTTCATTGTCGGCCGCTTTGTTCTGTCTGCTTTCTTGTCGTTTGTGTACAACAGCGCAGAGTGACCAGATGCCATGGTTGGCGCCGTCAATTCACTAATACTGCCAGTTCGGTTAGAACGACCAGATGCTGTATTGGGAATTTCCAGCTCGGTGTCTTGAATAGATTGCGCAGGCATGAGCTCCTTTAATTCATAGCTAGTGCCGTTGTAGTTCTCGAAATCGTTCCCATTGTCGCTGCCATCATCTTCTTCTATTAAACTGGCCTTGAGAAATAATTTGGGACTTGAGTATGCCCGTCGAAAGCGAGACCTATGAGACGAGATACTCCTGGCATCTCGAGAGGACATGCTGAGACTGCTGATACTTCCGCTCCTAGTGCTCCGCCCACTTTCCTCCCGCATTGCAGGAACTTGAATAAAGTCAAAGTGGTCTGGACAGTGATGCAGGGGTGCAAAATGACAAGGGTTGTCAGGCGATGATTGGTTTACCGGCACTTTGTTTGTCTTGGCGCCATCCCTGTCTAAAATCGCTGTCAAGCATACGGCTGGTTTCGTTCTCGTTGGCGGCTCCATCAATCGACCTTTCCTGTTAGATCTAGGTGGCATTCGTTTGACCACGCCACCACCACCACCACCAGCATTCCCACCTGTTACTCGTTTGCTATTGGTATTTCCAGGAGCTGGCTGCTTGTGGATAACACCACTAGGTTTTCTTCCCCTAGCTATCCTCTGTTTGACACCTGACGATACTGGCTCGTCCTTGCTTGAGACAACCGCAGCAGAACATTCTCTCACGTCGAAGGTAACGACTTTCTTATGTGTCCTTCTTCGGGACTTGGTGGAAGACGAAGACGATATCTTGCCCGATAGTGACGACGACGACGACGACGTTCGTTTCTTTATAGCCTTCTTGGCTTCCTTTGTGTTGTCAGTCTCGGATTTGCTGTTGTCCGCAACTTTGCTGTCGTTTTCGTTGCTGTCATTGTCAATATTCACTGTCCTAGTTCTGGAAGACGTGAGTAAAGTGGAGACACTACTACATGCCTGTTCATGCTGATTTCGCCTGACCACGCGTCTTCGCATCTGCGAGGTTGAGTCCTTGTCGGTTAAAGTGGTGTTTGTAAAAGAGGAGGATCTTTGGTGGGAAGCCGGGTTTTCGCTGGCAAGATCCTCCGAGAGATCCGAAGTAGTCACGAATCCACGATGTGATGTGCTTTTCTTCATGGCATTACGGCGGGGTAGCGCAGGTGTACTACTCGTTCTTTTATCACGAAGTTCACTCATCGTAGTCCTTTTGTTATTGTCGAGTCGACTGCTTCCATTCGGAGACAATGTGGTGCGCTCAATGTGCTCATCTAATACTGTTGACTGTAGCCGGCCGACAGAGATTGATCGTTGGTTCAATTGTTGTCGACGTGACAACCGCGAGTTAGGAGGACAGTGCTTGTTCTTGTCGAACAAGGAAAGTGCAGGTGATTTTTTCCAGTGATGATGCCTTGTTGAAGTGGCAGGACTATCGTCAGAATCCATGACACCAGTAGGGCTTTGAACCGAAAGAGGAGGCGAGACACTTCCATGCCTACCTTCCGAGGCAGCGAAGCCACCCTTGGCACTGTCCTTCCAGCGGAGTATTTCTTCTATGTCTCTTTCCACCGCATACTCTTCTCGCGAGAAATCATCGTCACCCAATTTTGTCACACCTCTGGACGGCAATCCTTCTAGAAAGCTACGAGCCGAATGGGCTTTGGATTGAAGCAACATCATTGAACCTCTGCTCCTCGTTGTCATGTCGGGGCTGATGATATTCATTGTTGGCTTTTGAACCATCCTCTTATTCTCTACTCTGGTGTTTTAGCAGTACCAGCAGGTAACAGTCACAATGCAAAGTTACAGCAAGCATCACTTCGCAGTTCGAGGACGACTTCTTACTAGCTAGTCGAAGTAGTACCAGGTAGCTACGGTACCTGGAACTGGTACTGGTACTACTAGTACTGGTACTGGCACTGGCACTGGTAAGGTACTGGTACTAGTATCATTAATAGTAGTAATACAGTAGCGTATGGTACTCTACCAGGTATTTTTTTATAATGGTCAAACAAAGGTGAATACCTGAGTGGTACCTGGTACTACCTGGTAGTAGACACTTGAGGAAAATATACTACAGTAGACCTACTTAATCTCTACTACCGGTACGTACTACCATGTACTAGTACTGATCTACTAGGTAGAGATAATCAGCAGTGAAGTCTTGTAAGACGTGACATGATCTTGCTTATTGAATTATTGATTATGACAACCAAATCGGTTTTACGAGGGTGTCTTGGTTGCCGATGTCATTCCCTCAAGAAAGCCAGCCAATTAAATTATTGCCAAAACAGATGCGAGAGGGAACCACAAGAACAAGTACAGTAGATCCAACAGTTACGTCCATTGATATTTTGAATTCAACTGCTGCACGGGCCAGGTAAGAGCGCTCCTTACTACCGTACCTGGTACTACTCCGGGGTACTGATGTAGCGGTACAAAACGGCAGTCGCACTGGCATCGCTCTGCTATTGAAATTATGACATTTTTCGAGCAGCAGCAATAAATAAATCGTCCCAAATTACGTCAGGAGCATCTGGAAGAATCAGTCACCAGCCTTGGATCGTAACCGCATTTCCGCCGCCTTTGCAGCAAGGCGACGCTTTTCTTCCAACAAAATTGCCTCCGCTTTCCCACCTTTTTCGTTGGACTTGCCTTGTCTGCTGTCGTTACCAGTAGTTTTCTTTGCGGTTCCGACATCAGCTGTCTCTAGCGGTAAATCTTTGGACGACTCGTCGTTGTCGTCAATAGAACCGTCATCAATGATTTCAATTACAGGCTCAGCAACCCTCTGTCGTTTATTAGGGAACGGTTTCCGATCTTTGGGACTCTCCTTTTCGCCGCCATTTCCATCAAGTTCAATCACCTCTGCGTCGTCCGCCCCATCAGTATACTGCTTGGCCCTTTCTAGCGATCGCTTAATGGCTTCGATGACACCGTTGTTTCCGTAAATAGCATCGTTGATGGGATCCGTTTTTGCCGACGTTTCCATCTTGCTGCGTTCGAGAGCTAATTGAAGTTGCGCGTCGTCGCTGCCAGCAACGGCAGTGCTCTGAAAGACAGAAGGTGAGATGGGTCCAGTATCAAGTTTGCTGAGTTCAAGGACTTCTTTCATTTCAATGTCGCCTCGAGATAAAGCAAGAGCGCGTTCTAGTTCCAGATCAAAGTCGTCGAGACTCACAAGGGATCTTCGTGTCGCGAAAGACAGCCCGGATGGTCTTGGACCAAACATAGTAGCGCGCTCACCCTTGCTGAGTTCACCTTGGTTCCCGTGAAATATGCCAAGCGCATCAAAGTCGTCAGCTCTGTTCTGAGACGACAGAGTCCCTGAAACATCCATTTTTGTCTGAAACGTGCCGACGCCAACTTTCTGTCCCTCTTGTTTCTGGTTGAAACAGACATGGCCCATTTCGGAGTCTTGGCCAGATTGGACCAGTACCGCGAGAAGACGCGTTCTACACTCTTTGGGAAACAAGGCTTCATATTTGCGCCAAGCCGCTTCAAACTTTTTGACCTTGGTAATAGTTTCATGCTTGAGAAAGCCCGATTCAGTTCGACACACCATACCACGACACGTAGCCTCCATGGTCTGTTTTCCAACAGGATCAAAACAAAAAATGAGTTACCATTTATCCTATCGATCATACTCGCAAAGTTACAACCCAATTTCCGCATAAGCTTACCAAATTCACACTAAAATTCTTAAGGCTCTTATCGTCTAAGAGTCGCCGGTTAATACAAATGTAGACAAAAACAACCCCGCCTTGGCTCGCTAGGTAGTCTATTTGGAATACTCGATACCGGGCTTCTCCATAAATTTCAATTCCTTTTTGGTCGTCCAATATGACTTTCTTTGCGCCCTGCTTGGTTCTAAGACTGGGCTGGACGGGAAAACAAAACTGGCGAAGGACGCGGTCTATGGCTGGCACAGTTTCGAGTTCACGAATAAACACCGGCGAGTCTGAAACAAAACGGATAGCAAAGCTTCGGTGTTCATCAGTGGCAGCCGGATGACCAAAGGAAATAGGCATGACAACCAACTTCTTTTGCGTTTTGCGGTTCAGTATAAGTCGATAGTGACCATTTCGCTTAAACCCAAACATTTCTCCTTCGACAGCTTTGAATTCGAACTCCTCGAGGTTCTTGGCGTTGCCAACGATATCGCAGCCTTTGCTGCTTTGATCGGTTGGTTCTCCAACTAAAATTCCAAAATCAGAGAGTTTGTAGGAGACTTTCCGATCAGATCGACCGCCACGAGCACCGCGTTGCGTCTTTTGAATTCCTGTGAGCGTAAATAAACCAAAATTATTGTCAGAAGAAAAACGCGATGGCCCATTCATGCACGTGTTGTTCGTACCCATAACGAAAAGTTCGACCGTGTCGCGTGATGGTATTCCTGGCTGAGAATCTAACAAGCTAACTTCGAAGGCTCGAGCACAGCGATGATTTGATTTTTTTTCTGGAAAGTTGCAAAGAAAACTTCGTGCACAATTACCAGGAAAGGCCAGGACAACGTCGACATTACTGAAACCAAGAAGGAAGTCGTCATAGCTTATCCAAAAGGTCCCATCGTTTCGTTTCGTACGCTCAAAATCCGATAATACTATGTCATCTTGTGAATTGTGTTGTTTATGTCGCAACAACTGGTCCCAAATATCACAGTGGTCGCTCCATTCTCCTTTCCATTCCCCTTTTCCATGAGGATTTCGAATTCGCAATAGACGCACCGTGCCATCAAATTCGATGAAACCGGAGACATTTCCCAGGGTCCGATCTATCATTTTGTCACGGAAAAAGTCCAGTCCAACACCCTTGATTTCTCGCACTTGTATAATAGAATAGGCGTGCATTCCAATGATACCTTGAGCTGATGAGCTGGTTCCGCACCCCATAGGCAATCTCTGATGGTGATAAGACATGAGCTTGTACCAAAATGCTCGAGCATCAAACCCATTTTCATGATGCAGCTGGTAGCTCATTGTAGGAGCACCTGTCAAATCAAGAAAAGCTTCCGCAATCCAGCCCCCGCTAATCGCTGCATAGCTTCCGTGGCTTTTCGCATAAGCCTTTTCCAAGAAGGGCACCCACAGTTGGTTGTGCTTGGCTTTACTGTATGCCAAATCTTCCGTTGTGATGGTGCGATTCAGCTTCTTTGGCAAAGAAATTGATGAACTGTTGATAGTGTCGGCGTGATTTTTCCAGGCTTTCTTGCCGGAAGGTTTTTTGGCGTACGGGTTGACAGTCGCCTTTTTTTGCTCCTTCAAAAAAGATTCAGTAGTTGCCAGAACATGCAGATTTATATCCGACCTGGCATATGGATCATGTTTTGAAGACTCACGAGGTTCACTATTGTCGATTTCCTTCTCTTCATTTTTTGCATTGCCCATATATTCAGCGTCCTGGTCTGTTGGACTTTCCAGGGTGCGCCCCCGTCCATGAAAGGCACTGTTGTTGCTATCCAACCCCAGGCTGGTATTGATAGCAGCTTGCAAATCTCTTTCGGTATCTTCGTTGATACAAGGCACACAGGGTAGAAAGTTGTCTGTTGATTACGCAAAAAAAGAGCCATTGTTAGCTATGCAAGCAACTAACTTAGGCTTGGAAATACGTAAAAACGAAATACCAGTGCCATTTGCTCTTTTCTGCATGCGTACCCATAGTAACTCGGCGCCAGAACCCGTCTAAAAACAGATTGACTTGAACAATACCATAAGGGTTATTGTTGGACGAAAAATCGCCTCCAAAAATACGAGCAATCAGGTCGTCTCGTTCGGCAATGACAGCCAGGGCGCTGCAATTGATAAAGTTGCGAGGTAGATAAGATATTTGGGTGAGATAATACCCATGCACGGACATTGGAACAGAAGCAACCCAAGTAGATCGTACGATAAAAACCAGCAATCTCCCACTTTTCCTTGGAGCATGTCATTGGCGGAAAAACCTTCATCCTTGACCAAAACATGTCCTGTGTGACTCCCAAATCGATACCAGTGCATCTGCTCTGCTTTGAATGCCCAATTCCAAAATCGGCATCGACCTTTGGGGCAATGGTAGTATGGTTTCCCCCTATTGGGCCCTTTCTTGGTGTAACTCAGTTGCGCAAGTTGCTTGCACCAACATGTTACGTCTTTCTTATTTTGGCGCGTGGCACCTTCAATGGAGGCAGGAATGCTTTCAAAGTCAGGATCGTGGTATAATTCCATCGCTTGTCCTTGCTGGATTCGTTCTTGTTGATGCTTCACGTAATACTTCATAGTCCAATTACTGTTGATGAGGGCTTCTTCATCTTCTAATTCTAGTAGCCCTGCTGAAAAGTCGGCTGTCTCGATTACACATTCGTCCACATCTTCCGCCAAGACCAATCCCGACTGGAGTGGTCGGGCCCTTGTTGTTGCCTCTGTCTTTCTGGTATGGCGGTTATTTTTTGTTTGCGGTTTAGAATCAAGAAATGTCTTTTTGGTCGTTGTTTGTTTGACCTTTGGATATGGTGCTTTTGCGGTCGCTGCTGCTGTCACATTATTAACAAAGTCATTACCAGAACTATAATCAAAATCATCATCTGATGATATCTCAATGATCGTATCTTGTTCTACTGCTTTTGGCTTGCCGTCGATGTCGCTATCGTCCGCCATGGTGGCTTCATTTATAAGGAATGAATACAAAAGACTGAGTAAGTACTACTAGTATTATTATTTATTTGTTTTATAAAGTTCTTGCTGGGTTTTGAAGATGTGAGAGATACAATGTCACGGTACGAATGGTTTGTTGGCAACGTTGGTACGAATACGAATGCGTATCCAGTGTTGGAATTTTAGGTTGGCAGCATATTTTTTTTTCAACATTTTATTTGCACTCTAGCTCTACTAGCTAGTAGTAGTAGACATAACGTATGCAAATTAAGCCCAGGTGGACTACGCTATGGCAGTTTACCTTGTATTCCATTAGGCGATATCATGGGACTCATGAGTTAGGCCATACACAACTAGGTCGTACTACCATGTCTGCTTTGTATACACACAGCCACTAGTCTACTACTCCATAATATTTACTATAATATCTATATAGTCTCCACACTAGTTTTTTACGTATACACACGGCTTGCAGCATATGATCAACTCGTTGAAACGTTGCTCTGGAGCAAATGCATTTCATCTGGGATGCAAAGTCCATCCTTTTAATTCGGGGTTGACAATGAAAGATATCGAATAAGCGTTTGCTGTGCGCGCTGCGACACACGCTAAGCAAAGTAAAGAACTTTGCTGTCAAGTTCACTGGAACTCCCCACCTGTGTAGTCGGCCCCGTTTTTTTTTTGGTCAAGTCCTGAGCATCATCTTAGAGATTTCGCACAAGTCTGGACGATCAGCACTCTCTGGGAGAAAGACTATCAGAAAACGCGTGCAACTCAGATGTTTTGCGCAACCAGAGGTCGCAGAATCGTTGCGTGCTTTAGGTCTAGGATAGACTCTAGCTCTTCGTAGCGACAAGCTTATTCTGCCCCTCCTGTCTTTAAAAATTTCTCTGGAAATCTTAGCATCTTCTGTAGAAATAAAGAAATAAAATCGTCAGACCTTGACCAGTTTCCCTCGTCGTCCTATGTTTCATGTTAGACCTGCAGCCGCTTTGATGCTGGGTTACTCGCTCCCCACCAGCCAGCGATTTCTCGCCCACTTCCGACAAGAAAACTACAGATCTTGCGCTCTTAAATACAAGCTCTCGTCCTAATAGATTTGAGTACGCCAGTGCTGTTGTCGTTGATTTTACTATTATTTCCATATAATAGCGAGGAAAGTTGGCATGAAACAACTTCATGGAAAGAGTGTCAGATCTGTCAACAGGTGACTCTTGAACCCAAACGGAGAGTTGGCATAGGAGAAATCTAGCACCAGCTACTAACACTAAGCTTGTAGGGACAGCAGATACGTCTCTTTATGTTTGCATTGGTTATAGCGGCACAATGGGCTGTTGGGGCAGATCTCAGCGAGCTTGCGCAAATTAGTACCTCTAAGCTGGACCAGCAATCAAAAGCATTCATGTACCAGAGAACAAGCAAGACGTTTCAGCGATATCTCGTACATTAACTACCTCCTCCAACATAAGCTTCATCAAGAGGTCCAGATATCGCAGCTGTGAGTTTAGCACCATCCTCTGGTCCGTATATGTCTTGGTAGAACGGCAGCAGAGCTCCGTAGGCATTGATCTTGTATTTGGAGTCGTAGACATATTGCGTATTGATAGGAGCACCAGGTTTATGGCCATGTTGATCATCAGTGGCCCATTTCAACCAGTAGGATGCAGCGTTTTCCCGTGCAGCTGCAATGGCTGCCGCATTGCCAGGTGTTAATGGTACTCGCAGAGAAAGTTTGTTGGGTCCCTTGGTCAGGGCTTCTTCTTCCGAAGTAGCACCGTTATTTTCCACCACTCCCTCGAGAGATGCTTTGGTAGATTCCAAAAATGCCATGACCTCGTTTGTCACAAATTTATTGAAATAATCACTGCGAGCGCCAGAATAGGCAAAGGCTTGGCGACCCAATTCCTCAGGTCCGGGATAGTTACCTTGCGCGTCCTTCATTTCGTAAGCACCATAGGCCCGCGGCCGAAAATCCAAAACAAATTCCAAATATTTTTCATTGACAACGCTCACACGAGAAAGCAAATGGGGAACATCATTCAAGGGACCGTTAAAGATTGTCAAGGAAGATTCTTTGCCGGCAATATGGAGCGAGGCCAGCCAAGCAATATTCGCGGGTCCAGGTGCATCGCGGGCGTCGAGAGTAGCGGTACAACCAGCAATGGTTTCTCCAGTCCAGGAAAGATCAGGTTTTGAAGCCAAGTCGGGAATGGCGGCGGCAATGGCATTCACATTAACTTGTTGCCTCGCATCCAACATAGAGATAGCTTCGACAGCAGTTCCAGAGGCATCAACTCCAGCTGTAGGTGTTGTTGTAGGGGGCGCTTCAGGTTGAGTTGTAGGGGCAGGAGAACTAGCAGCACCACCTCTCATAGCACGATCGTAGGCTGCCATAGGATCTTCAGAATTTAGAATAATATAGCTGCGTCCCACAGTGCGAGGCGCCACAAAGGCACTTCCAAATGACAAACTGGTCAAAGCCAGTAGGGCTGCAGCGACAACAAATCGGTCCATTATCAACAAATTTTAGCTGCTTCTTGTATTCCAGAGGTCAAGTTTGAAGGTTCTAATAATAGCTAATAAAAATCAATCTATGAGCCGCAAAAACCATTGATATGAAACTGCTGCAGAAACTGAAGCTGCTTCAACTATTACTACTACTATTAGCTACTACAGCTGTTTGCAAAAAAGAATGCAACAGGAAATCTCGCGCACGAAGAAAAAAAAAAAAAAAAAAGAGTGTGTCTTTTTCAACAACAACAACACCCCTCCTTCCTAGACAAAAGCTACTAGAACACAAGCTATAGACCACCAAATAACATCAACAGTAGCTTAAAATCTCTGTAACAACAGTAGCTAACAGCCTGTTGTAGTTAACTATTTATACTTGTGCACTT
>Ga0210036_1001667_pt1 | contig 24569 bp, 17 predicted proteins | sample CryGeymeta201515_FD_185469 | JGI IMG/M metagenome (GOLD analysis project Ga0210036, IMG submission 185469) | Groundwater microbial communities from Crystal Geyser aquifers in Utah, USA - Crystal Geyser metaG 2015-15 (SPAdes) (version 2) | ecosystem: Environmental > Aquatic > Deep subsurface >...
CCCGGGCGCCTCGGAACGGAGAAAAGGTCGGCCCTAGTAAATTGCCGAGTTTCTCCAAACCACCCTACCTAGCCAAACGTAGCCCTAGAGAGCTGGCATAGTCGAGAGAACGCGGTAGCGTTCGCTGGATAAACGGTGCTTCAACACCAACCCTAGTGGACGTTCACAGAAGAATTGACGTCATCCTCTACTAGTAGTAGTAGTACGACCACTCCTTCTACAACTCGTCTGGATCATCGACATCAACATTTGGATACGCTACGATTGAGAAGAAGGTATCTCGTTACTGCTTTTGTTTTCCATACTGCATTCCACAACGTCAATCCTTCCGCATGTCGAAATTACGCACGCTTAAAGGCATTAGTCTAGTATAATAATATAATTCTTCGCAACTTTCTTAACTATGTGCCGCCCAGGTCAAACAGACGCAAGCGACAATGATCCGAACGTGGCTGCACAAAAGAAAAACGATGAAAGTGGTGCGGTTCCTTCAGGTTTTCAGCGTCGCAGGAAACTGGTAGAGCTGGGACTGGTGGGCCTTTCTGCCATTTACGGATTTGTTTACTACCTGAACCCGAATATTGTCGTCAGTTCCCGTTATTGCAATGCAGGTGAAGAGCAATGTCTACGATCTGATCTACTGGCCTTTAAGGCTGCATCTCTTGCTGCCATGGCAATCATGGGTCTGATGGGCTTTTACCATTGGCACTTGAATCCTCAACTTGCACAGCTATCTAAGGGTACACCAGAAGATCGTCTCTTTGCTTATTTACCAGCTGCGGATTATCAAAATGTGGCGAGTTTCTGTTACCAGCTTTGGGATTTGATTATTTCTCTTGCCATTCCCGAACATGCGGATCCTATTTTCTTGGTTCATCACTTCTTGGCTGCCACGACTGCCTACTGCTCCTTGGAATACCAAATATTCCCCTACTATTCCATCTTTTATGGAGGATGTTCCGAATTTTCGTCCATCTTTTTAGTCTTTTTGGATAAACATGAATTTTTTGTGGTCGAAAAAGGATCCCTCATGGATCAATGGATGTTGGTATGCAAGGGAATGTTCTTTTTGACCTTTAGTTTTTACCGAATTTTTGGCTGGATCTACTACAGCTTTCCCTTGTGGAAAGATTGTTTGACAGTCTTGAACTCGGGGGCTTTGGAACAACATCGACCCGGCAAGGCTCATTTCATGAAAATGTTTCTCGGGTTGGATGTTTTGTTAGGGGCACTGCAAATTTATTGGTATTTTGATATCTTGAAGGCTGCAATGGCCATAGTACAGTGATTCTCCCAAAGTTTATCCATAGACATGTGTGCGCTGCGCATTACCAGGTATGACGAATGCGGTTCAAAGGAGCGACTTGTTGACCACAAAAGAAATTAATAATAAAACAGCTACGTTTGGAGGTAGAAGACATTCAGCGTGCAGCATACCTGAACGAGGTTAGATGTTATTATCTTGTATTTTAGTTCATATTTCATGACATTCTAGGAAGTTTTAGACTGTTGAGATTAAAAATGTCTATCCAAAATTGCGCGACTTATTTTTTACTTGTAGACCGAGTAGCTGGCGCGGGAAGAAATAATGATTAAGTGTGCGCTCTACTTTTTCCATATGCATGCACTACTACCAAATACTACTAGACTAGTACTCATACGTTGCTGTGAAACAGCAAAATCAAAAACAATTGCGTTTGAAACGACAGACTACTAGACTACTGCCACTAGTAGTAGTGTAGTAAGTATTAAGTATTGTATTGTAAAGCGATCTCCTGAGGCCACAACCATGACAGATCCGGCTGTAGCAGCAGCTCCACCTGTAGCACCAGCAACCGAAGGAAGCACTGATGACTCTCACGATAATTGGAAGGTGCAACGAGACCAAGAAAAATCCTTTGGTGACAACGCCTTTCGGGCGCAAGATTACGCTACAGCCGTTCATCACTATTCAGCCGCACTGTCGTTGGATCCTACAAACCACATTCTATTGAGCAATCGATCGGCTGCATATTTGAGCAGTCAGCAAAAATCGCGAGCCTTTCAGGACGCCCAGGAGTGTATCAAACACGCACCAGAGAATTATTTCAAGGGTTACTCGCGATTGGCCGCGGCATTACAATCGTTGGGACGTTACGGACCTGCCAAGGAGGCATGGGAAAAAGTATTGGCGGCCGATTCGAACAACGCGGCGGCAAAACAGGGACTAGATGCAGCAACCAAAGCCTTGGGATTACAGCAAGAGGCGAAAGCAGTAGCAGCCAAAGGAGAAGAAGAAGAAGAAGAGTCTTTCAACAGCGTTGCTGACGACAACGAAAAGGACAAGGGCAGTGGAGACGATGACATGGACGATCTCGACGATTTCTTTAATGATGTGGAAGAAGCTGCCCAAGAAGTTACCAAAGCCAAGGAAGAAGAAGCTTTGGAACAACCCAAAGCTACCAACAAGATCAAATACACGAAAAAGGATTTAGGATCGGCAGAATTTCAAATTGAACGGCTCTTGGAACCCAATTATGAATGGCGAAATCTCAATCCCTTTTACGTCTTGAGTGTCACTCCTGATGCTACCAATGATGATATTAGTCGACGGTACAAGGCACTGAGTTTGCTCTTGCACCCCGACAAAAATCGCAATCATCACGATCGGGCCGAGTTGGCATATGATCAAGTTCAAAAGGCCAAGGCCATGTTGTTGGACGACGAACACAAGGCCAAACATTGCCGTGATCTGGCCAAGGAAGGTATGCGACAGGGAAAGCGCGATTGGGAACAAAGCAAGAAAACAGAATCATTGCCAACACCAACTACTAAGACGACGACACTGGAAGAATGCCAAACCAAGGCCGTAATGAAAATCTTTGCTCAGATTGAATACAAACGACGAGAGGTCGAAAAGCGACAACGTTCGCAGGAACAAAGGGAGAGAGCTCAGGAAGACGAAGAACTCGACAGGGAACGGAATGCCATGAAATTTGAAAAGAGTTGGAAAAAGGAAGGACGAGTCGACAAGAGAGTGGGAAATTGGAGAGACTTCTCTACCAAGAAGAAAAAGCACCAACTTTAAGATTAAAGTAGCACTATTTTGCATCTTTCACTGGAGAATTTACAGACGACAAAGGTTTTCCATTATTTGTCCGCATCTTTGCATATTACAGTATGTTAGTTACGAGATCAGCAATCGGTTTTTCAACTAGAGTTGCACACCAAGAATTAATGATGATTATGGTTCTGCCACTATGGCTGATTAAACGGATCGACCTTGCTGCTCCAAGCTCGGCGGAGACGATCCTCTCCCATTATTACAGCTGTCTGATTCTTTCCCACTACTTGCTCCATCGATATTAAGGCACTGCGAGACAAATAACCAGCTTGACAGCATTCACGAATAAGCTTTTGCATCATCGATGTTTGCACTTCTGCTGCCTCAGCGGTTGTCGACCATCTGGCGCCTTGATTTAATTGGTCAGATTCATGCCAGACCACAAGGCGCTGAATCGCCAAAGCCATGGCATTGTACGTCTTTTCATTCCGGTCGTGCTCGTAAAAGACTTGCAACGCTAGATCTAGCGCCAGGTCACGCTCCATCGGTTGGGCACTCGAGCAAACATTGATAAAGGCAGTGCAACAGATAACATCGGGTCTCTCATGTGCACTCACTTCTTGAAAGACCTTGTGCGCTCGTGCTACATTGTTTGGATCGTGGCTCATGAGCGAATAGCCATGAATGACGCTCGTGTAGGAGATTTGACTAGGCTGAATCCCTCGTTCCTTCATTCGACCCAGTATAGACTCTGCATTTCTAACCATGCCACTTTTTCCAAGGGCTTCCAGTACACAACTGTAGGTAATATGGTTCGGTGGTTCCAAACCCTTGATAGTGACAGGATTAAAGAACGAAGAATACTTGTCTGGGTTGCCAAGCTGCGATTTCGTCGTTCTTTTTTCGTTATGATATTCCAGCCAATCCAAGACAATCAAGCAGTCACTGGCTTGCTGGGCCTTACACAGGGCATTCATCAGGATGTTAAAGGTTCGTAAGTCTAGCTGACACGCAGGATGTTTTGTATCTAAAGCAACCCGTTGCATCGTGCTCATTACTTCCATGATTCGATCAGGTTTGCCTAATTTGGCGTAGCCCGAAAGCATCGCGTTGGCGACGTACGTTGTGGGAAGCAGTTTTGCATCCATTGTGGTTTTGTACAATTTCACCAATCGTTTGTATAAAAGTTCAGCGCGATCTGGTTGTTTGGCATGGCACCATGCTACCATGACAGATGTAAAGCTAGTGTTGGTTGGCATAATCCGATTATCCTTTGCTGCTTTTCCGTTTCGAAGTTGATGCTCTTTTTCATTGTTCATGGCTGTCTTAATCATGTATTCAAGTAAAACCTCGGCCCTTTGAGCTGCTTCCCCTTTTTGTTCAACTTTCTCAACCCGTTCCCATGCACCCAAAACAATCATAAACGTCCGAAGCGAAGGCGTGATCTTCCATTCCTCCTGGCGATCACGCATCAATTTGGCAATATCATCAAGTTGTTTAGCAACCTGTCTCATCGGTCGCTGTCGATACTGTGTTGCACTCTTGGAGAGTGCCCCCATGGCGGCGTGAAACATGGACTCGGTGGGAGGTGTAATTGCGTTGACACGTTCTGAATCATCTTGTGCATTGGCCCAATGCTGAATGTACATGAGCAATGACTGTAATATCCGCTCGGGTGCTTCTGGATGATCACTCCCAGTCCAAGCTTTCATTTCTGCTCGAATCGATTTTGCATCCGATTGATCTCCAATATGAGATACCATGGATTTTCGAACGGCTGCCGTTCGTAATCCGGCATCATGACTTCCCGTGTCTGCCCATGCGGAAATGACACCTTTGAAAGCTTCTGCTGTAGGGGTATGTGGAGTGTACCTTATCACGTGCTGCAATACATCGTCCGCCCGCTTGGCGGATTCAAATGCATGCGTCGTGGTATCATCATTGTCGCTGCAGGAGCTAGTATAGGCACGAATAATGGACTCGTAATAATCGAGGCGCGGAATAATGTTAAGTCTGTCCCCCACAATCTTCAACAGAGTTTCGGCTCGTTTGGCAAACTTGATTTCCTTATCGTTAATCGCGTGATAGACCCATGCCTCCATAGCATCAAGGCATTCTCTTTTGGTTATGGTTCCATCTGAACTGGTTTGGATGCGCAGAGTCTCTTGCTCCAAGTTTTCTCTCGAAGGTTCAATCCATCTGTTTGGTTTACCCTCCTTCTTCCCTCCACTTCTTTGTCGTTTTTGATTCTGGTTTGAGTTCAACTGTTCAATAGGAATGTGAGCAGTCCCTGTTTGAGTGTTATATGATGTCCTACTTTGTTTTTGCTCAAATATGTCATGATCGTGTTCCGTCGATATCATGGATGATCTACTCTTTGTACTGAATGATCTCGAATATCCGGTTTCAGAGCACGAGCAACCGGTTGTAGCTACCGTCTTTGCTACTGAAGCTTTGTGCAAGGAACTCGACACAACAGAGCTACTACAATGAAGGCGAGAGGCCATGATATGGGATATCCTCTTGCCCACGGTCAGCATCCTGGAGATTTGAGCTCTTGTTTTCGCCAAATGAAGGTGGCCATCGGTTCTCTGGCGTTTTGGCCTGCCTTTTAGTTCTTGGTTCGTTATTTGCTGATAAATAATCAGATCTAGAGGGTCTACTATCTACTGTTCAATGACATGAAAGATGAAAAAACAAAAAATAGGTGGTCGCGAAAGAACGAGGAGAATTGCTTTTGAGAAATATGACGTCATATAAACGAAACAAAGTAAATCACGTGTGCATGAACATGTTTTGTCACTGAATTTTTTAAATCGAGACACAAAAAAGTTCGCAGGCGTCTTCGACATAAATTCATAGACGATTGCATATATTGGATGCCATTGTTGTGGTCCCCGTTAAATAGATATTCCATCATTTATTAAAATGCATTTTTGTATCTACCCTGGTACATAAAAGCATGATCGATGAATGCTACCGTTCGCGCTCGCAGTGCCATTATCAATTTTTATTTTGCTCTACTGAAGCTAAAACCAGACATTGAATGAAAAAAAGAAACAATGGTGACATCCTGGCTCATTGGACGACGATATGCGAAGCTTCTCTGCGCAGGCGTTGTTTGCTTGGGATTATTGAATCACTTTGAGATTGCATGTGCGGCAGCTGATGGTAACGTTGGAAAAAATAAGCAAGTCCGTCGTACTCAAGCGACTGGCAGCATTGCGGTTGCATTGGATCAAGAACCTCCAACAGAAGCACCCGCTATAGAAACAATGGTCCCAAAACAAACGATGACTCCAATCACGGAAGGAACATCTACAGCTGATATCAATGCGACTATCAATGCAAAACTATTTATACCTTCCAACGCTGTCAGCAATGCCACAATCGACCCTGCTGATCCTCTCACGGACGAAGTGGTAGCCGGGGAACTAACATTCACTCTAAGTGAAACACCTACAAAGGCTCCAATTGGTGTCCCAGTCGCTCGGGTTGGAGACAACGGAGCGCCTGCTGACGTTTTTCCTTTGCAACTATGCCAAGGTAAATCACCTTTTGCATTGTTGCTATTGTCGCTTTAGTTTTATGTTGAATTTCATTTAACAGCAGTTCTTTTTTATCCTCCACAGGCGACTGTGATACTGATGCTGATTGTAGCGAGAATCTTATCTGTTGGCAAAGAGAAAATAACGATGATATCCCGGGCTGTTTGGGAACACTGGAAGATGGTACCGACATTTGTGTCTCTGCAGACTATGCACCTTCAACCTCGCCCTCAGTATCTCCCACGTTAAATCCATCTCAATCTCCATCGTTAAGGCCTACTCCATTTCCCACCACGGGCACTCCGACAAATAGTCCGACAACGGCTAGTCCTACGTACAGTCCCAAAATTGCAGCTCGAATTGGCGACAATGGTGATTCCAATTTTCCTTTGCAAAATTGCGAAGGCGACTGGTACGTCCAACTTGCCAAATTAACTCGCAATCAACAACCTGTATTATTCACAAACTTTTTTCGCACCTTTTGTATCTCTCAGTGATGCTGATGCCGACTGTGAACAAGAGTTGATCTGTTGGCAACGAAACGAAAACGAAGTCATACCAGGCTGCTTTGGGTCTTTGACTGACAGCACAGACATCTGCATTGATCCTAAACGACAACCCACTCCCGCTCCAAGTCGTTCACCAACACCCTTTCCAACCTTTGCTCCAGGCACGGTACCAGGCGGGCGATTCAAGTTGAAGATGTATTGGGAGCCAGGATATTTTTGGCAGGAGGAGGACTTTGAACGTAAATGGTGTGTCGCTCACAGTTATCCCAGATCCTTCTGTTGGTACGGGGAGACTGAGGGTGATTGCTACCAAGACCAAATGTACATTGATAATTGCGACAGCTCAAGATATGAAATGTGGTTTGAGTTTGTCAATGTCGGCAACGGAGAAGCACTCATCAAGGTGGATGGCCAAGACAAATGTTGGACACGAGAAGGAAGGCGCATTTATTTGGAAATTTGTCAGATGGATGGCAGCTACATTCGCCAGCGATGGTTTCCCCAGAATGGAAGCTTTGCCAGCTACCGGTTCCAAATCGTACAAAAAGACCAGAAAAACAAATGTGCAACGAATGCTCATCATCCGAAGTCGCGAGAAGTTCTCGAAATGCACGATTGTGATAGTCCCGAGGCCAAAACTACCTCCTATTGGAACCGATACGGATAATAATCTTTGCGCTGCGAATGCATGGCAGGGATGCAAGAGTACTTGCCCATTTTGATTGCACATTTATTAATTCATAACTCTCAAGTGGAGAATGAACTGCCTCATACATCGAACCCTTTCTTAATCATTGACTAAACTTCGCTTTAGACTATTTATGACTTCCCAATCCACAAACTATCTATAAGGCCGGCTCTTCTGAAAGAGAACGCGTCTCCTTCATTGGCTTGCCAAGCTTCGTAGGTCACTACTAGGACAACGTCAACAGTGGTTGGGTTGCGAAAAGAAACGACTGTCGAAGTCATCGTTTCTTGAGCAAATGCGCTCCAACAAGCAAGACAAAGAAAGAAAAGTAATTGGCGACATCCTTCCCATGGTAATCAACAAACGAAATATCCTTTTATGAACGGAGTTGGATCTTCAAAGGCGGAGAGTTGTTGTTATCCTCTGTCAGTGAAATTGCTTGTGCTTGATTTCGAGTAGAATTCACCAGAATCCCAACGATCGCACACTGGTGCTAGAACTGACCATTGACAACGAAAGTCTTCCGCCTCCTTGCACTACAGTACTTGCGCCTCGGTAGCTATGTAGCGTCTCCCTTTCCTGCTGAAGTATTTCTTTGGGGGGGATATCAAGTGAGATAAGTTGAATGGGGGCTGTTCTCGTTCGTCGGAAATTGGTACGGACGCCCTCACGCCACGTGCAGTCTCCACGCTACGAAAGCGTTTTGATCACGCTGTCTCGTTCGCCCTGCGGGTGAGAGATAACGAGCAGCACGGCACATCGCCTTTGGAACGACATCCATCTACAAATAGTTCTAGTGCTAAAGCAAGATTAAAGTAGAGAAGATGGGTATAGTTTTTGATTTTTGTTTTCTATTTTATTGCGTTATTGATAGCTATATTACTCTACGAGTTTCTGTCGTGAATTTTTACCACGCTGTGTTGCGAACTTCCTCGACGCTCAAGCGCAACGAACCCTGCAATACCACCGAAAAGAAAGGTCCCAAGAGAGCCATGAAACCTTGAAAGATAGGTCCGGCCGCACTCTTGGACTTGTCGGGATTGCATTCGTGATACTTCCACACAATTTCACGAGCTGCTCGCAACAATTGTGGGGTACGGCGGTGGTAGTAGAATCGTAGAAAATGAAGTACCTTGGCGACTTCGTCATCACCAACGCGAAGAATAGTACACGGCTGCATTGGGCATTGTGTGAAAGGAACGACAGTGTGTGCTTTCTTCTTGACGGCAATAGGAGCAGCAACGCTTACATTTCGCTGGGACTTGCCGACGACAATCGGCTCCACATCGTACGTCTCTTCTTCGTCGCCGCTGTCGCTGTCGTAGTCGCCGTTATCTCCCATTTCGTTGTTGTTGATGAAGATGTTACTGTTGGCTTGTTGTTTGATGGCAGTACGTTCCTGTTCGTATTCTTCCAAGCGAGCAATGAGATCGGCCTTTCGTCCCACCATTTTGAGTCCGCGATTCTTCAATTCCTGTCGGAGATCAATGACTCGAAGCGCGCTCCAATCGGTTGTTAAATCTTCTTCTTGAGGTTTTTGTTGCTGTAGAATAATCTCCTTGAACGACTTGGTTGGCGCTTGCTCTTCGGCAATCGTAGCCTTGATGGTCTCGCCGGACACGATAGTATCGTCTTGGGGTGCCGAATGCACCTGCTGCAAGATCACGGGAGACGCCACCTCCAACAAGAGCGGCTTCTTGACTGGAGAAGAAGAAAGCTTGATGGACTCATTAGTCCAATGAGCTTCCACAGTAAGAGAGTCCATCTCCTCCTCCTCCTCCTCGTCGTCGTCGTCGTCGTATAGAGAGAGATTGTCGAGCTCGGGCAAGGAAACATCGATACCATCAAGGTTGAAACCGCTCCAATCAATCTCCGAGTCATCGTCTTCGGCACTATAGTCGTTCACGCTGTCACTCCCCTCGGTCACAACGGTGTTATCGGAATCATCTTGCTCAAGTAAGCAAAGCTTGGTAGGCGTATCGAGCTTGTTCCAGATAGCATCGAGTTCCTTTTGGAAATCGAGATCGAAAATAATTTTTTTCTCGATCTTGTGGATACCGTTCGACACGGCGTCACCACCGTTGTTTAAGGCAACTGTTGGGGCGTTGTTTGTGATAGTGTTCATGTTGAATAGAGAGTTTGTTATCGTAGAGTGAGTCAAGTAAATAGAGTGGACGTAATATAATTTCTTTGGGGAAATTGTGAGACAGACCTGAGCGAAACTGACGTGAAACCATCGAGGGTTGGGGTCAATCCCGTTTTCAACACGCTGAGTTAAACTCAAAAAGGAAACTAGTCAAACAAATGACAAGGCTTACATATTATTATCGTCGCCATGAGCGCCTGTCATTCGAACCAGAAACACAATATCTCCTCACACAGTACCGTCCTCTTCTGCTTGCATGCTTTAGGTGGATTCGAAGGCTCTTTAGAGCAAATAATGACTGTCCGAAATACGTGGTAGACTCGTTCGAGCACAACTCCACGCTAGCGTGTTGTTTTTCACTCGATGCTGGCGAGTGAGACCTCTAAGCGAAATACCATCGCACCGCAATCACTTGCTGAACCTTATACGAGGAAAACTCGCTAGTAAAGCAAGAAGCGCAGCGGCGTTTGTGTTCTAGTTCCATTGGCTTTCGAAGGAGAGGGAGACGTAAGCATGCGAGCACCTTGACGCCCACTTCTACCGAAAGAAAAACACAAGCATGCGAGCACCTTGACGATTACTTCCAGTGCGAAGTCCCCATCTAATTAGGAGTCGCTTCGTACCTGTACAAGCGAGCCCTTGATCTCTCTCGTTCATACGAAGGCTTGGATTCTGAGTGCTAAATCGTGTCCGCTGCTGTGAGACTGCAGTCCAACAGGGTTCGTCGCTCGCCCCGAGCCAGACGAGGATCCCAAAATCATATCTGTGGTTACTAGATTATTCGACTGGGCTAGACAAGGCAGAATATATAAGAAAAATCGAAATTAAGATCATCTGTGTCTCCGGTCATTTGCGCTGACCTTGGTTCGACAAGGACATTACTTCTAGTACATCGAAGCATGTTTCAGCGTCTTCACGCAGTCCCACACTTCTCCTTCCTCCTTCGATGTTCCACTTTCAACTATTAATTAAAAGCAACTCCTCGCATTCTTCCTTGTGCTTTTCACCATGAATATCCTCCGACGCAATCAACAGACCTTGGACGACTTTCGTACCATGACCAAGGAAGAGCAGGAGACCGCCATCTTATTGCAAGCCAAGACACCGCAGGAGAGGCTTGTAGCTATCCTGGTCATGTTTAGTTCCCCCAAAAGTCAAGAAAAGAATCACGTTTTAATCAAAAGCTTGTGCATATTGTTCTAACACCATCCTTCTCTGGTTTGTAAGAGTCAAGTTCATGAATCTACGTTGTGGCATCTCGATTCATCCGATGTATACAGTGTTGATGGCCAATCCGAGCCTCGAGTAGTTAAAGTTGTTTAAAAAAATCTACCCCAATTTTGAAGCAGCCATCAAACGCAAGATTTGCTGTCACCGATCACCCAGATCCTATCGATACTTATCCGATCAATATCGCCTTCTCTTATTGCAGCCCCGAAATTATTGAATTTCTCGCTTCTTATGTTCCAGATGACATACTTGTTGAAATCCACGCTGCAGTGCCTCCTATCTCAAATGCACTGAAAAAACACAATTACCGCATTCCAACCGAAACTCTGCAGACTCTTTTTGGAATTCTATCCGGTATGAGCAAAGGTGACTTGAGTTAAGCCATTCGTCAGGGTACGTTCTATTGTTGCGACACGGCACCTATTGCCCATATTCCTGAACTCAAACTCCTCTGTGCCACAACTCATTGGCACTGTTCGCTTGGTCTTGTCGAACGAATAATAAAATTGTATCCTAACGACTCAACAAAACTCATGGTTTGTAACTCTGATTATTGTATTGGCAATGATTTTCGACCCATGTTGACGGTTGATCGGGTCCAGGCTATATCCAAGCTCTTTTCCCAGGTTCAAAAAATCCATCTTTACGTGGACTGGGCGAATAACAATGTTCTTTTGCATCTTATACGAGCCCTGGCGAGTGTCGACTCTATTACCGAGCTCTCTGTTCATAGCTTGCCAAAGCCACGAGGTCAGACAGGCGACGAGTGCCTCCTTTCCCCGACAACAGATGCACGGCGAGACTACTTGGCGAACAACAAAACTCTAAGAACTCTCTATTTGGAACAAACCGAAAGCGACGCCTTGTCCAATCTCAAGCCCTGGGGTTCGCCTTTCCATGCTGGTCTCTCTTGCAATAATACGGTCCAATCTGCGGCCTTGCATTGGGACAGGACAACCTTCTCATTAATGTCCAATCGTTGATAACTCAGAGGAGATGCTCTTCCTAGAGAACATTTACCATAGTATTGACGTTTCAAGGCTTATACTCTCAACAGCAAAACCATCCACTCCATGACACTTTCTACTGTCAAAAAGACTTTTTGGACCCCATAGTGGTCAAAAAAGTTAGCATGCGCTGTCTCGGTTGGTTGCCCGATCTCGACAGACTCATCATCAACCAGTATGATCGCTTGGGCCAAATGCACAGCCGTATATTTGTTCCTACTGCACAACAATAGGCTCAATTTCTACTAGCAGAGGAGTGATACACATATTCCTTGAAAACAAGCTCACATGCATCCATTGCACTCGGCTACTACACTATGAACTAAAAGAATACATAAAGCCTCGATTATCTTTTATGTCAATTGTATAAAAAAATCATAGAATAGGGAGGAGCAATCGCCTTAGAAGCCCACGGACAAAATTAAAGCAAAGACGGTGAAAGATATCATAGCAAGCTTCTTTCGAGTGGATGACGACGTCACTTGGTCAGTCACAGCCTTCCCTCCGTTGGTCACAGATTCCTTGTCACTTGTGGCATCTGGCTCATTGCTTTCATTTTCATCTACAACTTCGGAGCGACCAACTGTTACATCAAGCTGGTCAATTTCTGAGGTACTGTTGTTGGTTGGGGGTGGATAAAATCCTTCGTCAATAGTGACATTTAGAGAGCCAACACCAGATTCGGATGTTTCTTGGATAATACAGATCTCCAACATGGTGTCGCAAATATATCTAGGACACGGTGCTCGAATACAATTAATGACGGGACAATCCGTATCAAACTCACAAATGAAGTTCCCATCTTCGTCCGTCCCCATATCGCTATCTGCAGGTGGTGTTCCCTCGACTTCTTCGTTCACATCTGGATTGGTTTCATCTTCCTGCACAATCACGTCATCCGGAGGTGGCAGACAGAATTCTTCTGTACAAACACCATCGGGTTCAATACACTAAAATAAATTAAAATGTTGGTAAGTCAAAAAGCAAATCAATTCAAAGCTGCATAAAATGACAGGAATTCCAGAAAGCAGAAAATTAAGCACTTACATATCCACACGATCGATTGCAACATATTTGACCAGGCTGACAGGTATTGGGGCCACAGCTCAAATCTTCCTCTTCACTTTGATCACCATCTGGTGTAACAAATTGGTCTTGGTCTTGTGTAGATGGTGCGACCAATTCGCATACTCCTGCGTTGCAAACGTTCACATCACAGGGAGAGGCAAAGCAACTGTGTTCGCGGCAGTCAGAATCATTCACACACTCGGGAGATGGTGGATTAGCTTCTACAGTGCAGAAACCATCGACACAAACGGCTGCTGGACAAGGTGGAATGAGACAGTTAATCAGAGGACAGTCGCCATCAACAGTGCAGGAAGACTGGCCACCGGGATTGGGATTTGTACTGACAAACTGTGCGATGACACTTGGTGCCAAGGCTGCAGCGAGAAGGACGCACTTGAAGACTCTCATGTCAGGTAGATAGTTCTTGTTGTCGTTATTCGTGGTTTCGATTATGTTAAGATGATGGTTGCGGTGTATGTTCTGTGATCTTATTATTATGCATTTGATGTTGTCGTGACTTTTTCTTTTGAATCTTACGGAAGGATAGGAAATCGTCACTAATCGTTCCTGTGAGATAGGAGAAAATTCAAGTGATCTGCGTTGAAGGCTCCGCCGGCTCTGTAAACCCGTAGAATATAGACTCTTTCTCAGAGCTCCTCCAAAGCGTTCCATTCGTTTCCACGTTAACACTCTGATCCGTGCGCCGAGACGAGATGATTATCATAATGCCACAACATTGCTTTCGCTGAGACTCGATATCATGTGCTGCAGCACTCAGTCTGCTACCTACTAGTAGATCCTTATTGAACAACTTAATGCCCTTGATACGCTGAGAAGCGTCAGGAAATCCGAAGGCAGTAGACTCTACTAGCTACTGGTAGGAGAGTAGTGGTAGTGCACTCGTTTCCTCCTGCTGCAAAGAGTGCGGCCTGCTTGCCTAGAACAACAATAATAGAGATCGGGATTATTTCATTTCAGCAGTTACCAAACACTTAGGTTTCACATTATGGTATTTAGACCTCATATATCTCGTCTCCAGCCGAGCCAGAGTCCCTAACGCCTATCCACATAATAAGCAATTATAGCGTCAAATAGCCACGAATCGTTTTGATGCATCGCTCCAAAAGAGCGAGCATTACGTGTTCTGTTTTTTTCTATATCGGGGTCTCGGAGACTCGTTAAATCTGGAGATCACTGAAACTTTTCGGTTATTGAGAAAGTGAATCCTTTGCATTCGCTTTTTTTCACAAACAATAAAATTGAACGAGTAAAACAGTCAAAAACATACCATGAGATTTACCAAAAGTACCTCTGCCGTCGCATTCGTTCTTGTCAGCATTGGCTATGCAAATGCTGACACATCAAGAAATCTCAGAGCATACGTTACAGCTCCACCAGCTGATGTGGAGGAACCGATATCCCGGACTATCAACGAAACCGATGCTTCTGAAATCGATATTCCTGAAAGGATTAATCCTGGTCGAGAGTGCATTGTGAGCTTTCAGTGTCCTGGAATTGACAATATGTGTGGTGATGACGGATACTGTACTCTTCTTGACCCCCCTGCCCGCGATGCAAACGAGGAACTTCCTTTTGGTATGTGCGAAAGCACAGCTGATTGTCCCGTCCTTTCGTGCTTTCGTGCTCCCTGCAATGTCAATGTTTGCGATCTCGAAACGAACACGTGTCGCTTGGAACCTGCCGGAGATGATGTAGTACCCGAAGTACTTCCAGGTATGGATTTGGAAGAAGAAATCATTGATCCAATTTTGGTCGAAGACATTGAGGTCGAAGAACCCAATGAAAAGACCTTGAATGAAACCAATGAAGCTGGACCAATTGAAGCTGAGATGATCTGGAATGAAACCAGTGACGCTGGGCTAATTGAAGCCGATTTCGATCCCACGGAGCCCGAAAGCAAGACCGTAAACGAAACCAATACGGAAGAAGAGGTGACCTGTGGTAGTATGTTATGTGACGCTGGTGAAGTGTGTTGTAATCCTAGCTGTGGAAGTAAGTTATTGTTTTGTGATCAATTCTAATCCGACTTTGGAATGTTTCAACAACACCGTCTCACATATAAATATTCTCTCTTTGCTCTCTTTCACAAAGTTTGCACACCACCCGGTGGATCCTGCACTAAGCAGTTTTGCGTGCCCGATAGTAATGAACAAGCCGATGTACCAGCCACGGAAGAACCCGATACAGAAGGGACAGAGACACAAGAGCCAGCTCCCGAGGAAGCTGGCTTTTGGCCGACCGCCTACCTTGGCGAATGCACTTGCTCCCCAGAGGCGTGTACCGTCTGCTACCAAGTTACCAACAATCTAGGATGTTTTGAGTGGGGCTGCAACTAAACAATACCGGAACTTACTCATCCTATTATTTCTCACCATTGATAGTGCCCGTCTACTGTGCACCGAGTCGAAACAAGTCACTTGTGATTGCACTTTGAAGTGGCCGAACGGTGAACAAGGCCATGACCATCATGAATTTTAGAGATCATGAATTTTAGAATTAAGAACAAATATTAAACGTGTATAAAATTGTTTTCTGTACCGTCGCCTATTTATTTAAGTGTGCTACAGAAGTGTAAAGTAAGCCAGCGTTTCAATCGCATTACTGCCAGGAAACAGAACATGTCCTTCGGCATGCTCCAACTTCCATTTGGTCTTGAGCTTTTGATAATCCCTTTGAAAGGCATCAAATCCACAGCTTACGTAGACCAGCAATTGCAACTTTTTGCTGTTCTCGTTTACCCTCGTAAGGGCTTCGAGGACGACATCGTCCAATCCTTTTCGGGGTGGATCTACTATCAGAACGTGGCAATTTTGCAAGGAATTATGTTGGGTAACCATATCGGAGGCACTGTAGGGCATATATTTGGCCCTTTGTGCAAAAGCATGTTCCATTACGCTCAAACTCTTTTCGAAACACGGCCGATTGTAGGGATTTTCGTCGGAACAGATCAACGATCGGGTACTTGGCAAATCCAACAAATGCAATCCGATGGTACCAACACCCCCGTACAATTCTAGTATGTCAAGTTTTGGTTGTTTTTGTTGTTCGAGACGTTGTCGAATGGCACTTATAATGTGGGCAAAGGCATCTAAATTGGCTTGTCGAAATACATTGGGAGCAAAGTACAGCATGGGAGAATTCGCGGTAGATTTGTTACGTTTGGGCTCGTTGTTTTCTTTTCTTGGTTTGGCTTTCTTGCTAGAAGTAGGACAGGGAGGTAAGGTCAATTGTTCGGCAATGGTTTCGGGTCCATAAATATGACACCACGATTTTGGATCCGTCGTATGAATATCAAAAATAGCATTGGAATGTTTCCAACTTGCATTATAATGAACCCATAAACTGTGCAATGTAAAGTCTTTGGTGATAGTGTCATCCGAGGTACTCAATTTCAACAGATGAGATACCAATCTTTCCAATTGTTGTCTGCCAACCAACGAAGAAGAATCTTCCTTGCCATCTTGCAAATGTTCCCGCTGCTGCTGCTGCTGCTGCTGCTGCTGCTGTTGTTGCTGTTTTTGCAATTTTTGACGTTTCCGTTTCTTTTGATTGGCGGATAATTTGGGCGGTGGCTTTTGCAGGGACTCCAATTCTTGTTGCGTAAAATTGTAAGGCGCATCATTCCAAATCAAGGTTAACTGAACATGTCCCGTCGCCCGCTCGACATTCATGGCAATGTAGCGACAAAATCCCGTCCCCGTACGTTCATTGTATGCACCAATTCCCATTTCTTGACAGGCCAAGGCCACGGTACGTGTGACAGAATTAATGGAAGCATGGTGGGCCGGATAGTCTGGTGTAGTACTGTTGTTGGAAGGCGACGAACCCAATTGATGCGATTGTGGTTGAAACATGCCAATCATGACACGGTGTTTTGGTTTCGATTTACTGCTGTTATCTTCGCTTTTGTCTCTCGTGGTACTGCGCACGGGTAGCTTGGATACGGTTCGCCATCCCACTTTCTGGCCATGCTGGTAAATGGAAAAGACTTCGAGACCACACTGTTCCGTGAAGAATCGCTTGGCGGCTTGACAAATGGGAGCGGCTTTGGGGTTTTTGAGAAATTGTGTCGACGGATCGACGGCATTGCTGGCATTTCGTTGATTTACTGTAACTCCCGCATCCTGGAGTCGTTTCTTCTGTTTGGATCGTCGTTTACGAGCATTCCGAACTTGAGTAGACGACAGAGAAGAAGCAGGTTCGTCATCGCTCTGGGAAACAGTGATCTTGCGTTTTCTGTTATTACTACGGTCAGAACTTCTAGGGTTGGCCATGGTCTTGAGAAAGGCACTTGGTGAGCTACTTACAATGTGCTAGAATCATTTTCCTGTTGCCATATTTTCATTATTTTTTCTTATTATTTGTCTGCATGTTTTCGGTTATTGGTTGTCAGTCAATCACGTTCGTGAATTACATCACTATTAGATCAGTATCCACGCTACCGGTACAGATTTTTTTCCAACGATATCTTTCTCTTTTCATGATGTTTGCAACTTGCAACCAACTTGCAACCAATTAAATAAAAAGGACCAGCCCACGAGTGCTGCTTTGCATTGATCTCTAAACTCTAAACAAAGGCTCGAAAAGAATGAATCCATCAGCGAACAAAGTAGTATTGTCGATCAGCTTCTTGTTTTTCCTGCAGCTCGTGCGCTCGTTTTCATCGGATTCCTTTTCCAGCAGTCAACAAAAACAGCATACTCTACCACTGCCTTACCATGATACAACTCCTGAGCATGTACAATCAAGACTCGTCTCCCCTGGAAGCAATCAGAGTAGACGCGGTGCTCTTGATATTCTTTGCACCGTTCCATTGGCTGCGCTCTCGATAACCTTTCTCTACCCGCCAGGAATTGCTTTGGCTGCCACGGACAACACAAACAACCTTCTCGTGTTGAGACTCGAAACACCGGAGGATAAGGCCGGTCTGGTGCTACAGGACGTTGTTATTGGTAACCCGCCCCGGACGGTGGTGTCGATTCAACAGGTCTTGCCATCCAGCCGTCGCAAATTGAGCGGCAATGTAAAACTCCAACCTGGATTGATTTTAAGGTCAGACAAGAGTGCGCAACAAATCGTGGAACGACTTCAAACGGGACCCTATCCTATTGAACTCGCCTTTTATAACTTGGATTCTACCAATGGAGAATTGGGAGAGGCGTTGACAGCCCAAGATGCTTTGCAAATGTCGCGTCGACAAACTGCCATGGACAGTCGACGTAGCGGCAACAGTGAGGCAATACCACCACCACCACCACCAGGATCAACCTTTGACATCAAAACTCTTCAATCGGCACCATCGTCATGTCGTATTCAATCCCAGCGTGATGATGTTATCGAAATTGAATACGAAGCTCGTATTGGCGGTCCTGATGGCACCATCTACGATGCCTCCGCCTTCCGGGGCACTGGACGACCGTACCAAATGGTACTGGGAAGTGGTGATATGATTCCTGGTGTCGATCAAAGTTTGTACGATATGTGCGTCGGAGAAGTACGACAATTGGACATTCCTCCCAACCTCGCCTACGGGACCAAGGGCAATAAACTGTTTCGAATCCCTTCGGACACGAATTCGGTATGGCACGTCGAATTGGTATCCATTAGTTCCATGCGACAGCCGGCTGTAGGTGATGATTAGCCAGCCAGCTAGCAATTACTGCGACTTATAATATCATAAACGAATGAACGAGCTTTGGCGAGGGATAGGTAATTTGCAAGTATTAATAGAGATAGAGCAATCTTGTATCTCTATACAAAAAGTACTGACTGGTTCTTTCGTGTCAAAGTTTCATTCCCGACCAATAAGCCCAGCAAAATTTCCTCTACAACCAGGCCTCCCAGATTGGAAAGTACCGCGAATGCTTGGAGACTATGCTGATGAGTGTAGACAATGCGGACTCACTGCCCCGGACAAACCACAAGCACAAGCGTTGGGGAGACCGACAAAGCCAGGTCGGCTTATCTTCATGTGCGTTCATATGTATGGAACCATAGCGGCAATGCAGATAGAGAATAATGACATTGTCGTGACATACTCCTCTCTTTTACCCTAACGAAAACAGATGAAAATCATTTCTGTATACCAGCACCAGCTCATTTTCATATCCATATATCGTAATAAAAAACTTCACAAAAATGTATTATAAATTCTTCTTAAATTACTCGCTAGCAATTGCTTCTCTGGATAAATTTGTATAAGAGTCCTACCTGTTTCCCCAATGAAACGTCAGTACCAGGCTTACTCGTTACATGACTTCGTTTCTCCAGAAAGCCTTCTTCTTCCCTTGGTTCGTTTTTACTTTGATCTTGCAAGGGTATAGGAAGAATTGGCCCTCCCACTAATCCTTCGAGAGCATTCTCCACACTCCGTGACACAATGTTCCTCAGTTTCTGTCCTGTCCAACGAAAATCAGCTACTCGAATTTCTGCATTTCCAAACAGTGTTTGATGCCATTGTTGTACATCAAAATCCACTTCCAACTGTTTCTCGTCGAGTCTATCCTTCAGGGTCTTTCGGAGTTCTCGGAGCCACGCTTTGTGAGATACAATGGCTATTGAATCTTCTTCAACTGTGGGCAAGTATTCGTCAAGAAAACGAGTGGCTCGCTTTCGAACTTTGTCATTGTCTTCCCCCTTAAGAACGACTATCGCATTGTTGTTACCTGGTCGCAGGTCGGAAAAATCTACGTGGGGGAACTCTTTTTCCAGCAGGTCCACTGGAAGTCGTTCATCTGCTGCAAAACCTGTTCTCTTTTCTCGGAGAGCCTCAAGGGCCACAAAGCGAGGAGAGTCCTGGAAGAAACTTCCATTGCTTCTATTCCCAAAGAGTTCCGTGGCAGTCATGAGAACTCGGCGCAATGGTGACACCAGAACAATCTTGGGAGGTGGATATTTGATCGGATCGAGTTGATTCAATCGGCAAGATGCTCTCATGACTTGGCATTGACCATCAGGGGATAAGGGAGCATCCAACAAAGATGCATCTTGAAGGACAGCCCTTCGGGCTTTGTCGTGTTCGCATGCCTCATGAATGCCCTGCCGAATCACAGCTTGAATGGCTTCTCGTTCCCGAATGTTGTGAGTGGCTTCTGCATGTCGAACGAGATAGATTAACTGCTTCCGGGTATTGCTGTCATTCGTTGCAGACGAAGTAGGCGAAGAGAGTGTCATGGTTGTTGTTGGCGGTGGTGCGCAGGAAGCATTATTATTTGTGAGGATAAGGATGAGAGAGCAAGGCCTTGCGCTTCGCGATTTATGTTGATCGCTTGTCGACGACGTTGAAGACTGAAGGGGCAGTCAGATCTCTGGACAACGTCAAGAAGCGAAAGTTCTTTTTACCCGACTGCTTGTCAAAGATGTCAAGTACCAGTACTAGTGCTACAAGGCGCTGGTACATTACTCGTAGACAGTAGTAGTAGTATCGGACTGGTAGTACTATAAACTTGGAGGATGGAAAAGAACACTGTTTCATAATGCTTTCCAATGTCAATGATAAACCTAGGGATGCAGACAGTGGTGCACAGTGGTAAACGTTGGTTCATAGAGGTGCACAGTGGTACCGTACACATTGCTGGAAAGTGTTTTTCCAGTGTTAAAACAGGCAGCCGACACTGGTGTACATTGGTAGACAGCGGTGGACAGTGGTAAACAGTGGTACACATTTCTTTTGAGGGGTGAAATGCTTACTTACATTCAAAGCACATGAATTAATTGACACTGTTACCTGGTACTGTACCTGGTAGCTAAAAACCTGCTTTTTTCCAGTCTCTTACGGCAATGATGTCACGAAAAGAACATAGGCTCTTTGTGAATGAGATTATCCTCAACCCTTTCATGGTAAATGGATGCGCACATTTTTCCCTTCGTCGCAACAAGCTAGTGCCATTTTTCTCCTCCTATCTTCCGTTCGTTCGCAACCACCAAGTCCAACGCACAAAATATAATTGTCTCCTTCCTTGATTTCACCATGTCAGCTGTCCTGGCTGGATCAGAACAAGTGAAGAGCGAAACGACAACCATCACCACTACCACTACCAATTCCTCCTTCTCTTCCTCCTCCTCCTCCTGGATAGCTGGCAAGATTGTGCGTAAAAAGAAATTTCGACAGAATGTGAGTCTTGCCATTCAAAATGAAAACGCCAAAAATGCAGTCTCAATTCCCATCTTAATCGACCGCAACCGCTACAAGGATTGCCTCGTGTGGTGTGTTTTGGGGGCTTGGATTCGTGTCCAAGTGTCAAAAGTTGTGAGAGATACCGATCAGGGTCAACAAGAAAAGACGTGCACCATTGACGACAGCACTGCTGAGACGAGTAGTGCCGAGGACAAAGATGGGAAACATCAGCAACAACATTTTACAGCTCTCAACGTAGAGCTTCTTCAATGTGCCCCAGATCCCAATGCTGTTTTGTTGTGCCTTCAACTGGTGGAAGACAATACACTACCATTGGCCGTCGTTTCGCCCCATCTGGAGCATCTTTATCAAGTGACGGATATATTGCAGGCTCCACGAGAAATTCAGCGACGTGCCGTGGCTCAGTTGGTACGCCAATTAAACGGCGTAGAACGTGTTGCCAGTCAGCGCATTCCCCACACGAGGAGGCGACATTTGAAAGTCCTAGAACGTCTCGAAGAGCAAATTCCACTGGCCAAAATTTACAAGCACGACAATAGTGCAGATGAGACGGAACAGAGCTCAATTGTGACTTGTCCTTTCAATTTGCCTGAGACGACCTCGTTCGTGGAAGATGGCAGCAGCAGCCACCGACGCGTTCGATATCTGCAAGACAAGAAATGGCCTCAGATACAATGGATCGTCCAGCGGTTACAATCTTTACAGCAGATGAGAAAATTCCGACACGTCCTAGACGTTGGAGGGGGGCGGGGTGATTTGGCAACAGCCATTGCGCTTGCATTGGAAGGCGCTCACGTAACAGTGGTTGATTTCAACGAATCCTCATTACAGGCTGGGAAGACTTTTGCACAACAACTTAGTTTAAACGAGGATCGCATGACCTTTCAATGTGCAGATTTTGCCGTCTTTTGTAAGGGATATACGGCTAAGGTTAACAGCCACAATGACAAGCCTCCTATTGATGCTGTAGTAGCACTTCATGCTTGCGGAGACTTGTCTGATTTAGCGCTTCAATTTGCGTCGCAACAACGAGCCACCTTTGTCATTTGTCCCTGTTGTTATACCAAACGATATATTGCCAACTTTGAACCATGCTGGATTCAACGCTACAAGGAAAAGTACTATTTCCAATGCCAACCCACGAATAATGACAGTGAGGTGCCAAGCGATGTGGCTATGACAAACAATGAGGATGGCACTGGCAACATCATATCGGAAGAGGAAGCATCTGACAGCAATAGGCCGTTAGCCGAAGCGGAAGCGGCCACGATCCAGCGATTAGCCGAATTGAACGAACGACCTGAAATCTCCCACCGTGCCATGCATGTCATTAATTCATTACGGCTGCAGTCTCTCCGACAAAAAGAAGCCTGCAGAAATGACAGCGATGACGGAGGTGTGCACCTGGAGGAGTATGAAAATACAATTTCGAAGCGCAATCTTGTCTTGGTGGGAAATGCACCAGTTTTATAACGAGAATGTAACTAGAACTGTGCTCTCCTTTATGTACAGCAGAAAGCAGTCTCTATCGAGTTGTTCAATCGATTAATAATTACTTTCCAATTTAAAGACACAGAGAAACTTTACCAGAACAATTTAGGCATCCTCTTCACTCTTGTTTAGCTTCAAGGAAAGGAATATGGACCAAAAAAAGAAGACGCCATTCAAGTACAAGACTCGAAAAATAGGCGGCACAAAGGCAATGTTGACAACTGTGGCAGGGACCCAAAGTTTCCAATTCGCCACCATTGTATCAGCGTAATCATCATCGAGTTGATCTTTGATCCTGTCAAATGATTTCCCCTCAAGTGTTCCCAAGAATGCGAAAATTAAAACGGTAAAAACAGGAGCTTGCACAAACTGATCAATTACCACTTTGACACCTGTCGTCGGAGTCCAAGGTTCTTCTGTAGGAGGCAAGACTCCATCGAGAATATTGTAATAAAAGTGATTCCAAGGAGCCTGCAAGACTAGACCAAAAATAGCAAACCTTCCTGCCCGTGCCCAATCAACGGGCTCGGATGTGCCTTTTTGTTTTGCTTCCAATGCCTGGCCTGCCAAATCAGCCGACCCCAAAATAATGGACGCTGTTACAGACTTTACCAACAGTGGCTGTGCTTCCAGGGCATCATTATAAGCATTCCACGCTTCGACAGGAGATAATTGCAATTGGGTAGGGCAATTCTGCATCTGATATACTTTGGTAGGGACCGGAGCATTCGAAAAAGCGGAGGCTCCAGATGATGCCAACACCAAGAACGAAACGATAATGTTTTGTCGCGTTCTCGTCATGATGATATTCTTTCAATAGAAACTATTGCTTACTTCAGTGGAGGACTTATATTTTGTTGTAGTATTGGTTTACGCTCTAATATTATTTGATTTATAAGCTGAATGACAACGTTGTTTTAACAGTTCAAATTTTCATGTTATTCGTTCATCTTTGCTCTCGTCCTCTTCATGATTGCTACGAGTATCAATCGTCAATCGTCAATCGTCATCGTTGGATATCTTCTATCTTAGAATAATTGTCCTGCCACCAACTCATCGCCCCCCTGGAAGGCTTTCGAGACTTCTTTAAAATAATAATACCTGTAATACAGCTAAGATTAGGATGCGTCGAACCTTTGTAGGTTCCACCTACGAAAAATAATTGTAGGGAAAATCCTACGAATTACAACTGTAGGGAAACACCTACAGAGTGTTGGTGCAGAGTAGCTATCCTCTGCCGCAACACTTTTTTGAATTATTATTTTCTCCACAATGATATCCCTCCTCCTCCTCCCCAGCAACTCTTCAAATATCATTAACCACACCACTGCACAACATAGTACTAGCTACTAGCTATTTGCCAATTCTGTGGTTGCTTTGTTGCTTGTTGTTCAAGTCTTGATAACACGACTAATATTAGTACTGGCCTTGGTGGAGGAAGCAACAACAATAGCTGGCTGCTGGCTGCACGCCGGTGCAATCATCATCCACCACCAATCTCCCGCAGCAGTCATTGTGATATTCTTGGCCATGGTGGTGCTGCACTAGAACAAGAAAGCAAGAAACAACAACATGAGGATGATCATACTAGTGTGCAAGAAGTGATAGTAGCCTAGTACTAGCAGTAGTCTGGTGGCTGGTGCTGCTGCTGCTGCTGCTGGTGCTGCTGGTGGGGGTGCTG
>Ga0210036_1001670_pt1 | contig 24544 bp, 13 predicted proteins | sample CryGeymeta201515_FD_185469 | JGI IMG/M metagenome (GOLD analysis project Ga0210036, IMG submission 185469) | Groundwater microbial communities from Crystal Geyser aquifers in Utah, USA - Crystal Geyser metaG 2015-15 (SPAdes) (version 2) | ecosystem: Environmental > Aquatic > Deep subsurface >...
TCAGGGCAAGGGTTTCAATTCTCTTTTAATGTTGGATTTATCCAGAGCATCTTGCAGTTCAATACCAATGATTTATTGATCGAGACAGGCCTGCAATTTGACTACTCAACTTATTCAATCAATACATCAAATTTGCAGCATTCTTTACTGTACGAGATAAATCCTTCTAATTTTCAAGCTATAAATTTTAACGCCAGCAAGCTTGATTTCGAAGCTGATGAAATCAATCTTAAAATTCCACTTTACATCGTTTACAAACACAAATTCAACATCAAACTACCACTTTTTGCAGAAATTGGAGGCGGCGCCAATCTAATGATTCAGGTCAATAAGTACTATAACCAACGCACTGAATACACGATATCAGGACAAAATAATACTGTAGCTGCTAATATCCCGGAATTTGATCCTTACCTAAGCTACACTGATACCAAAAAACGTTATCAGGCATTTTCAGCAACCAGACTTCAATATACCATATTTGCAGGTTTCAAGTCATATTTCCCGACTTCATCAATAATGTACGGCCTAAGATTTAAATACCTGGCCGACTTTGAAAATTTAAGAAACCCACCAAATAATTCCATTTTTGAAGATGATCTTCTCAACCCTGCTGATATCACTAAAATCATGCAGAAGAAAACTTCCCATGCTTTTGGGCTTGAACTTTCCGTAACAATTCCATTGAACTTTTAAGTCCTGATTGCATGAAAAGAACACTTACATACTTGAAAATGATATCTTTATTGTTAGGCTTGTTTTCGTCTGGGTTAGGTTTTGCCCAACCAAAAGCGATCACCAAAAACAATCTTGCCTCACTAAATCCTGTTTTTAAGCTAGATCAGCTTGATCCAAATGCTATGATCACACTTGATGTCGCTGAAAATGCCGAATCGGAAAAGAATGGGATTAAATTTTTCAACTATATTGTAAGGTTATTAAACCCACAGAATCAAAAAGGTATAGACTTTAAGTATTCAGCAGATCAGCAAAGTTATACTCCTGTTTTGGATAAAAACTTAAATGGGCTTAAACAAAATCAAACAGCTATAAAAATTGGCTTTAATCAAAATGCTCCTTTCAACAGCCTGCACATACCCATAAGTCAACTTGACAAGACAGCAACTCTAACTGCAATTCTCTCAGCTCATTTCTCAAAGCAGTTTTATCAAAACCAAATGCTCTTGTTGGCACTAAACAACGCACCGCACCATACTGTGTTTGAAACAAAAAACACTGAAGTATCCGGCAACCCTGCAAATGAATTTATCATCTCAGAACTTGCCAATCTATCTAACCTATCATCTGCATTTCTAAATTCTGAAACCAGTGCTTTTTCCCTGAAAGCATCCGAAGAATATGCCCCAATAAAAATAATGGATGATCATAACAGGTTATTGCATGGTCTTATTTATTTAGATTTTACAAGTCAAAAGCCACAAAGGCTAACTTTTTCCACTTATGGATTATGTTGGGAAAATCATCAGTCTCTTACTGTTGATGTCACTGATCAAATAATTCCGATTTATCTGAGTTGTGCACCCCATGGCGTACATCAAGTGTACCTAAATATTATTCAACCTTTCCCTGTTTATCTGTCAACAACATCTAAATCCCTAAATGTCCCCTCCGAAAATATTCTGTCATTCGATCTTTTTAGTGACAATTTTGTTCAATTAAAAAGCTCAACCATAATACCGTACACTTTTATTTACCTTGATCTAAGTGATCAGTTTCTAAAATCACAAGCGCTTAAAGCAGCCAACAGTATCATCGAATCCGTTCAAGTCGAAAGAGCTCACTTTAGCATCTTCGCAAGTAACCACCTCAAACCACTTATAATCAAAAGTAGTGATTTAACAAAGATAACTAAAAACAACTACTTTATGCGCCTGCAATCGTTGGCTCCAAACCCACCGGGAATACATCAGGAAACACAACTTATTATAGATAATTGCCTGAAAGCAAATAATCAGATATTGAATCCTATTGAATTAATTTTTGTCTTTACGGGTAGTAATGCGTCTTTTAATCTTAACCTGATAAATGCCGTTGTTATGGGGCTTCCTCAAAACATATCAATTCATTGCACCCTATATATTCCGGCAAAACATATCGGATTATACAAAACCGAGGACTTACTTCGACATAGATTTCTTGACAAGATAACTATTGAAATTCAATACTTTAAATAAAGTAAACATGAATAGAATAATTTTAATATCCCTGCTTTTTCTTAGCAATGTGATTTACGCACAATTGCCATCCGGCACAAAGATTCTGTTTAGACCCATTGAGTTACGAATACCTACAGAATCTGTTGCAATCACTTTACAACATAGTGATCCTTCTTCAGGAATTGAACCCTGGTTTGTTTACTCAGACAAAAAAATCAACTATTCATTCGAAAAGCCCGGGCGTGCCAAACCATTCAAAAAGTTGGAATATCTGGAACAGTTTGCTGTAATTGATGAAAAAGGGGCTTACATCCATATTGCTAAAATTAAGTCTTACAACACCTCAACCTTTTCAATCGGAAATGATTCAGAGGATTATGGATGGGTTAAGAAACATGACGTACTGCTTTGGCGCAACTGTATTGTGACTAATATTGGAAATATTGAGCGCAAAGCCATGATCATGAACACCCTTAATCTGGTGGCTTCCAGAGCTGACATCAGTAAATTGGAAGATAATGTGGTAGAGTTTTATTACGAACCTGCTTTAAGAGAAAGCACTGACAGAAAAGCTCAGCTTTATGAAGTATTTTTTGCGTACAAAATCACTGATACTGCTGTATTATTGGGTAATGTTGCCCGAATCAGCGACGAAACTGAACGCTTGGTCAAAGAGGGAATTCTGGGTTGGGTGCCTCGTCACCGGATCGTGATGTGGGATCATAGGGTAGCCATCGAACCAAACTGGGACGAGAATGCAGTTCAGGAACGTAAAAGTAATAATGTAAGGGCTTCAGTATTTGCAACAAAAGCTGAAGCTGCAAAATACCAAGTACAGGGTGTAAACGCATCTGTGAGTGCAATAATGGACGAACGTAGCATTAATGGTGATATCTATAACGAACGAATGATTGGTGAGTGGCAAAGATATCCGGTTTACAGAGAAACTGGTCAAATAGCGCAGGTTGGGGTGATGGGACAGATATTAACCGGTAAGGGGGAATTTGATAAAGTTTACAAGGCTGAGGCAGACAGGCAGGTGCGAATTGCTTCTTCTAAAAGGAGAAATATCAATATCGTATTTGTAATTGATGGGACTACAAGTATGGGGCCTTATATCAATGCTGTTAGTAGTGCCATTGTTTCCGGAATGGAGCAGATCAACTTGAGATATCCGGGTATGATAAATATCATTCGCTTTGGATCTGTAGTTTACAGAGACTTCCCTGAAAGAGACAGGTTAATAGAAATTCGTGACCTTACATCCAATTATGATGAAATTGCAGCCTTTCTAAATAATATTGATGCTACTGACCGATACGATACAGATATTCCGGAAGCAGTAAATTACGGCTTGCTTAATGCTCTCAATGGCTTACTGACCGATGACAACGAAACGAATATCATCGTCTTGGTAGGTGATGCCGGAGATCATAATAGAAGTGATGATTCCAATATTGATCATCAAATTGTGAGTGAGCTAATCGCTCAAAAAAACGCAGGATTACTTGCTTTTCAGGTACACAATGACCAACACCCGTCCTATGATGAGTTTCGTACACAAATCCAGAATATTATGAAGAATGCTGGTCAAATCATTTATCTGCAAACCAGACAAAATAACCTTTCACTTGCTGAACCTGTATGGACAGAAATGGGCAATAATGTATTGCGTTTGGATAATTATACCAATATGGCAACCATCGTGTATGCCGACAAGCTTCAAAGGATGAATACATCTTTGCTCACAAATGAAATTATCTTTTTAGTTGATTATGCTGTTCGTTTCACTGACGAACTGATATCAGGCGTTCAACAAGTTATTAGCGGAGGAAGTGCATTAGCTGATATAACACAACAAAAAGATCAATTTGTAGATGGCCCCAACAAATATATCAGCAGTTTTAGTCCTGCCCTGTTCAATTTCCTTTACAACCAAACAAAGATTCCAAAAGAAAAACTGGAATACCTGGTCGAAAATAAATACCAGCTTTATACTGAAGGATATGCGCCACTTATCACCAATAATGCCAACAGCCCTCTTTTCCGCAAAGTATTGCTGCTTTCCAGAGAAGATTTACAAAAAGTAATAGCCAATATCAACAGACTTCACCGCGCTTCAAGCCGCAGCGATCGTCGCATGGCAATGCAGCAAACTTATCTCGATATGATTAAACGTCATATCGGCGAAAAAACTACAGTTGACTTTATGAAAATGAGCATCGAAGAAATTAACACCAAAATCTTTGGACTGCCCGGAACCAACTCCATTATCAATCAATTGCGTCTGGAGGATCTTACTAATCCCGGTGTTATTTCGGACAGTGACTTACATCAATATGCAACAACTATCGAAATGAAATACAATACCTTAAATAGAATATTTAATAGTTCAAGTTCAAATCCTTACAAATACTCCTTCTCTATGACAGAAGTAGTTTACCATTGGATCGAAGATGATTTGCTGCCTTAACAATTAAAAATAATGCCACGTATCTTTACTATAATATTATTGCTTACAGTACAATGTGTTACAGCTTATAGTCAACGCATGAAAACTGTAATGATGCAACCTGAAAAGTTCCACATAAACGCCCTAAACAATCAGGAATTTATTGAGGCTGACCTTCTGCATCTGACAGAAAAATGGTGGGCAGTTTATAGCAGCGATACTGCAATCAATACTTTAATCCGACCGACAGGGCCAGTATCCAGAATTAGCCTGGGATTTATGGATAAGTTTTATGTGCTTGAATCCGATGGTGAATATCTCCACCTAATCAAAGATAACGAAATTTCTCCTGAAGGTTTTATTAGTAAAAGCATGACTGACTATGGTTGGATACACCATAAGCACCTCCTGCTTGCCGATCGCAGCCATACAAATAAAGATGGCCATGCCTTACTTGCCATTGCTGCAAATCATTTGAACAAAGGCTTTGTGAATGATTATAACACAGTAGAAATTGCTCGCTCAACAAAATTTTTATTCCGCGATCCAGAATTAACATTTAAATCAAAATTTGCCTTAGAAGCAGGGCAGATTTACTTTGTTTATAAAACAACGAACAAAGCAGCTTTAATCGGCGTTTTTGATCGCATTAATCCTGCTAATTACCACACAGGTATCATTGGCTGGACAGCCTTACATAATGTTATTCTCTTTGATAACAGATTGGCAATTGAACCAAACTGGGAGGCATCGGCAACTTATGAGCGAAAGACCAAACAAATTTACACCACCCTTTTTATCGACCCCCTGAGCGCTTCCAAAGCAACTTATAGTTCCCGGATAGAAGATGAATATGCGATCTGGAGTGCCGACCCGCTCGAAGAAAGATGGCAAGGCATTAAATACCGATTCCTTGTGATAGCCAATAGCGGAAATATTTTACGCGTTGGTATGTTTTCTACTGCTCATCCCATGGATTTAGCTGCAAGCCCAGGTCAAATGTTAGCCCGAACCGAAGAAATTGAAAAACTCATAGCAATCAGGGATCTTCAGCAAAAAAGTAATAAACCTGACAGTGCTTTTATTTCATCCCACGAAAAACTTGATCTTAATTATCTCGAAGCATTTACCTTACTCTACCAACAGTCGCTCAATTCACCTTTGTTTAAATTTGTTTACCTGCTTAACAGGATGGAAATCATGCAGCTGTCCGACTTTTACAAAGGCCTGCAAAGTTCAGTATCAGACAACAACCTATATGAGTTCCTCCAAAAATATCAATCAATTGGCTGGGCTGAACAGAGCATTCCTTTTGATAGCCTTTCAGTTGATTTTGTTTTACAAGTCAAATCCGGCTTGCCCCTTAGCGCAACCTATTTTGGATCAGCTAAAATATTTGATCTGACTACGCCTGGAAATGAATTTACCAGTACCGGAAACAAAAGACTACTATCTAAACTCGATTTGCTGATCAAACAACTCGATTTCATTCACCAGCCAAACGACCCGAAGTTTTCGTTCTCCTCAAACCATATCATGTATTACTGGATACCCATCGATAACTTTTTGTAAATGAATCAGTTTATATTTAACATAGAAAACCTCAAATGTGCATATAATGGCCTTGATCCGGTTTTGGAAGTAAGCAGCCTGAATATACCCAGGGGAAAATTAGTGGTACTTCTCGGCAAATCCGGCGCTGGCAAAAGCACCTTTCTCGAAACCCTCGGGTTGATGAACAACACGATTATTGCAGGTGATGTAAACTTCTTTCCTGATACGAATAGCACTATTCCAACCTCATTCAATCAATTGTGGCTTAATAAAAATAACGGATCTCAGGCCAGTGTGCGTGCCGATCATATGAGCTTTATCTTTCAAAACACTAATCTGATGCCCGATTATGGTGCGCTTGATAATATTATAATGGCTCACCTGATCAAAGGGAATACACCTGAAAAAGCCAAGAACAATGCACTCAAAATAATGCAAAGCCTAAATATCAATGATCTTGCTGATAACGAAGATGTTGTGAAGCTATCAGGTGGACAGCGTCAGCGTATTGCCTTTGTAAGGGCTATAAGTACGCCATTCTCAGTAATATTTGGCGATGAACCAACAGGCAATCTTGATCAATTCAATTCCAACGATTTAATGAGCCTCTTGCGTTCAACCATCATCGAAAAAAATGCTACTGCCATTATCGTAACACACAACATTGAACTGGCAATCAATTTTGCTGATATGATCGTCTTAATAACAAAGAAAAATGGGCAAAATTCAGGGTTGATTCTGCCCGAGAATGTACTTAAAAAATCAACTGCACATGCAGCATCTGCAGTTTGGTCAACCGGTAACAGACAGACATGTTTAAACCCTATAGGTTTTATTCACGAATTAATAAACTAGTCAAAGAATACAAATTATGGTTCATCCAGCTTTTAAATCTTTACTGGTAAAACGCGAATTGATTATCCTCTTTGGCAGAAGATACAAGAACTTGCTTTGGCTGTCTCTCATTTTCTTTATCACTTTCCTTACAATAGGCTTTTCCAACGGAAGTCTGGAATACCTTGCATTAAAAATGAAAAGCCCTTTCGTAAACTGGATAAACATTTCCGTTCCTTATGCTTATGCTGATCGCATGAACGACCTGATAGCATTACTGAATCAAAAAGAAATCAAAAAACAATACGAGATCAAATCAGTGAATGGATACCATGAGTTCACCATGAATTTTGCCGATCAAAAGGGTGATACACGTGTATTAATAGGTCGTTCGATCAATTTTAATGATCCGGCTTTGACCGAAATCATGTCACAAAAAAACCTCATCAAAGGCAGACCTTTCACTGATAAAAATGAAATAGGTCTGATTATTACCAAATCTTTCATTTCAGAAATCGGCTTCGACACTACCGCAAGTTTTGTTTATTACCGATTCAGCGATAGCGAAAACGGTGCCCGAAGCATACCATTACCCGTAATTGCTGTTGTAAATGAACTGCCCGGACGACATGCCTTTGCTACAACACCTTTTATGTACAGCATGCTCAATCAAAGCCCTTCGGGCAGCCCGTTTAACCCATTCGAAGATAAAGAATTAATGATCTTCACCAGCACTAGCAAAGCGCTTGCAAATGAGTTGAAAACCGATCTGGAAAACTACTTTAAACAACAACCCGAAAAAATACATAAGGCATTTATCCTGCCGGTGCTGATCGAAAATAAAGATAGTTGGAAAACCGCATTTGTGCTTAAAATAACTTTTAGCCCCCAACCAGCTTCGATTGAAGTGATTGATAGTATTTTCAACAGTATAAAAACAGACACAATTTTTGCTAGACACTTGGAATACATCGAGCGATACTATAATTACCGTGCACGTTTCACACCGATTTCCGAACTAAAAGGCTTCGACAATTTGTCAATCAACTTTTCCGGTTTGGGTAAAGTAAGGGACTTCGCCAGTTTGTTGGCTGCCCATGAGTTTGCTTTAAAAATTGATATGGCTCAAATCGAATCAAAAGAAAACTACGATTTTGTAAGCAGACTCACGCGCATCAGTTCTCTTATTTTATTGCTTTTCAGCATCTACGCCATCAGCATGTTCCTGGCCAACCTGCTGCGTATGCATATCGAAAGAATCAAAATAAACCTGGGCACCTTAATGGCTTTTGGAATAAGCAACAAAATGATGCAAAATCTTTACGCTCTCATTGCATTCAGGTTTGTAAGCGTGGCAATGAGTATTGGCTTACTGGCAGCTTATATCTTTGGATACCTGGGCGGAGTTCGCATACTGCTATTTATATCACAGGCAGGTCTCGAATGGAACCAGCTTTACTTCTCACTTTGGAATATCTGGACACTGATTACCATACTGGCAACCTGGTTATTCAGCTTATTTGCCGTACGCCTGGCCCTGCACAAAGTGCTGCACTACAGTCCCGGCGACCTTGTTTACGACCGAATTGATTAATAATACCATAAACCCAATCGATATGAAAAATAAATTACCGCTGTATCCTAAGCTGTTGAAGGCAATCTTGATCTTGTTTGCTGCCTCAATGGCATTGCTGGCCGAAGCACAAACCATTTCGGGTTATGTTACGGACGGAAAAACGAATACCCCTTTACAAGGTGCTATCGTAACCGTTTTTAGCGACAAAGACACCCAGTTTTATGAAACCGGCCTGGATGGTTTTTATCAGATTGATCTTTACGCTGGCACCTATACCCTGAGCTGTTCCAGATTTGGCTACGAAACAAGCCTCATCGAAAATATCAGGATAGAGTACGACAAGATTGAAGTTGTTGATATAATCCTTTATAAAGCTGGCACTAATCCACAACACCTTAACGACCCACAAATCTTTGAGCAATTTGAATCCAGGGAAAATGCGCAAAATAAAACTAAACAAGGACTGGTAGATGAACCTCCTTTTTCAAAAAGAAATCTGACTGAATTCCGTTTAAATCATGTAGCGAATTTGGGAATAGGTTACCAGCTGGGAGAAATTGGTGGTATCAACGGTAGTCTTGGGCTGTCCCTTTCAAGAGTTTTTGGAGGTTCTGAGGCCTCTTCCAATATCTTTTTAATAATGGATGGTGGGTATCAGCAAAAGAACTACAGCAGTGCGCTATTCAATGACGTTAATCAAACCTATCAGTTTGGCTTTATGCATTTTGATGGAGGCTTACAGAAGATTTTTGTGGCATCCGATCGCATCCTGATTGCCCCATCTGTTTCCTTTGGGTTGGAACAGGCTAAACCCAAAACCACCAATGTGCATCAGCTTATTGATGATGGATACATTTATGCCCTGTACTTCAAGCCGGCAATTATGCTTGGCTATACAGTCAGCCCTGGTTTTGTAATCAATATCAAGGCATCCTATTTTGCTATGATGAATGAAACTGCTAATAAGGATAACTTGGTTCTTGCAGAAAAAGGACCTTCAGCAGGTCAATGGATACCCTATCACTATGCGGATGATTTCTTTCTAAAACGAAAAGGTATTGCATTTCTTTTCGGTATTAATGTGTTTTTTTAATTGATATAAAATGATTTTACGATGAAAAAGATAAAAAAATTCATAACGGTTTTCGGCCTACTATTCATCTTTATATCATTGCTGTATGGCTGCATGAAAGAATATATAGAATACGAAATACCTGGCAGCCAAATACTGGCAACAGTATCTACAGGAGAAATTTCGAATATCACAAAGAATTCTGCAAAAGTTAATGCAACTGTTAGCGATGAAGGCAGCAAGCCTGTTACAGCAAGGGGCATATGCTGGAACACTGCAACTGCTCCTACAATAACGGATAACCATAGTAGTAATGGAACTGGGATTGGTGAATTCAACCAGACGTTAACGGATTTGGATCCAGCAACAACATACTATATTAGAGCCTATGCCACAACCGAAATTGGAACTGCCTATGGGAATGAAAAGCTCTTTACGACCAATTCTGATCTGCTTAAACCCACAGTAATAACGCGTGTTGTAACTAAAGTTACTCAAACTTCAGTACTTGCATCAGGTAACGTTACAAATCAGGGTGATGCTCCTGTTACTGAGAAAGGATTTTGTTGGGGTAGAGAACCTAATCCCGATGTGAATAACAACAAAATTACTGTCGGTTCAGGAACTGGATTGTTTAACACAGCAATCGAAATGTTAGCTCCCAACACCACTTATTACTTGCGTGCTTATGCCATTAATCAGGCAGGTGTAGCTTACGGTGAACAGGAGCAATTCACAACACTTTCTGGAAATGGATCGCATACAACAGCACAAATTAGTGCCGGAACCTACAGGCTTAATGGCACAGATGTAACCATCAATGCCTTCGAAATCACTAAACATGAAATTACACATGAAAATTTTATTCAATTCCTCAATAGCATCCAGTGCAATGCTAATGGCACTTACGACGATCCTGTTTACGGTGTGGTTCCCTATATCATGATGAATTCACCTCATGTTGGAATAGGGCATAATGGTACGTTTTATTTCAAAGGCAGCAATTTTGCAACCACGGATAACAGTCCTGTTATTGAGGTAACCTGGTATGGAGCAGCTGCCTATAGCCGTTGGGCAGGAGGACGCTTACCTACCGAAGCCGAATGGGAAATTGCTGCACGGGGGGCTCAAACCGCTATATCATCGGGCTCGTACAACCATGCATGGGCAGGTACAAATAATGTTAATCAACTCGACTCCTATGCCTGGTTCCTGGATAATGCAACGAATCAAACGCATGAGGTTGGCCAAAAAACAGCCAATGAACTAGGTGTTTTTGATATGAGTGGCAATGTATGGGAATGGTGTCTGGATAAATATGGCAATACTTTCCCTACTGGCGCTAGTAATCCACTTGGCCCAACCGATGGCTCATCACATGTGATCCGTGGTGGCAGCTGGGGATATCAGGCACAACAATGCCGCCTTGATTTCCGAAGCAATGCCCTGCCCGATCAGGGAGGCATTGGATTGGGATTTAGAATCGTAATAAATTAATATAGACTCAAAAAGAAAACATCATGAAATACAAAGCAATCGCACTAATTTATATTTTTCTTTTAGGTGGAAAGACAATAAATTGTTACAGTTTTTCTCAGGACAAAAAAAATGTTGAAATTGGAATTGAAATAAATGATTTCAATCCTCAAATTAACATTATTAATAAAAAAGAAGATTTTTATTTCAATAATTCTCAAGAAGCTTACAAAAGTTTAATTCACGATAAACCAGTTTTGTTAAAAAACTTTGATAGCACACAAAATATCAGGGTAGATTCATCAGATAGAGGAGAAGACTGGCTAAATAGCGATGTCCCTGTAATAACAACATTTTCACAGGAAAAAAGCCCAAGTGTAATATATTTACCAAGCAATGGTAGTTTATACGTTGCTTCTGAAAATTGGAATGGAACAGATGGACCTGATTTACTCTCAATATCCAAATCTGATAATTTAGGAGAGCTTTTCAATGATCAACTTTCAATTGATAATCCATATCCACTTTCGCAACCTAAAGTACAAATTTTAGACCATTTAAACATAGGAATTGTATCTAATCTCATCTATACTTCCACAGATTACGATATAATATTTTATAAGATTGATAGAGAACTTAACAGTTATACACCAACAATGATTGACAATAGATCTGCAAATACCCTTAGACCGTGCATTGCTAGTAATTATGAATTTTCATCAAACTATAAAATATTTGTCGCTTATTACGAAATCAATAATGATAACTCTATAGGAAAATTACTTTTTACATCTAGTTCAGACAACGGAAATAATTGGAGTGCTCCCGTGGAACTTGCGTCATTCACAAAGCCTGATAATCCTTTTGCATCTATGGAATATTATAACGGAGCAATACATATTGCTTTTACTGTTCAGGGTAATAATAATAGTGAAGACATTTACTATATTAGATCAACAAACGCTGGATCTAGTTGGAATAATCCAATTTTAATAGCTGGTTCGGAAAGAAAAGAAATTTACCCTCAAGTTGATGCAGCGGGTCCTAATATACATATTGTATGGGAAGAATGGTATTCAGCGAACGACAGAGATATAAGAACAATTTATTCATTTAATAATGGTTCAAGTTTTCAATCAGTAGAATTATTTACATTCACTAGTAATGACGAAAGATTTCCATCTGTTATTTCTGATAACGTTGGAAATGTTGGTGGTGAAATTTTTCTAGGGTATGTTGATATTAATGAAAATAAAATAAAAACTTATAAATGGACAATCGAACAACCCGAATGGACTTTTTATGAAATTGCCAATAGTCAAAACTATCTGGTAAGTGATGATGATCCAATTGCACTGGTATCAATTGAAAACCCTGGTGGAATTAACGGGCTAGGTGTAGGTGTTGCCTGGGCAGAATTACATGGATCTGATTATGATATTTATTTTAATGCCTCTTGGTTGGGGCCTTTTATTGAAATTACGCCCTTCCAAGAAAATTTTCCGGAAACAAGCATTGATAATTGTTCCTCAACAACAGATTTTACTTTAAAAAATATTGGCACAGGCACAGCAATTGGTAACGTTTCTCTAGCTGGAAATAATCCCGAAGAATTTGAGATTGTTCAAGGTGGAGGAGGATTTACATTATCCGAAAATGCTGAAAAGATAGTGAAAGTTAAATTTTGTCCTTCTGAAACTGGATATAAAACTGCATTTTTACTTGGGGATGGAGATTTTCGAACTAATTCTGACAGCTCTTACCTATCAGGTCTGGCTACTAATGCATCAAGTCCTTCAATAACAGTCAACCCAACAGAATTATCATTTGGTGATGTACCTATAGGCGAAAACTCTATACCACAATCCTATTCTTTAGGATGGAGCGATTTAACTGATCCTATATCGGTTCAATCTAACTCTAGTCAATATAAAGTCTCTTTGAGCCAAGATGGTGCGTTCACCTCATCTATTACTATACCAGTTGTAAGAAGAAACATTGAAAAAAAGAATAGAAAACCAAGGTTAGTTAATTTATTTTCAAATCAGACTATTAAAAAATATGACATAAATGAAGCTTTGAATTTCTATGATGCAAAAAATGTTGTGCAACGATTTGGTGAAGTTTTTCTGAATGAGGTGATTTCAAATTATTTTGAACTTAGTGGTGGTGATACTTTAGCTCTTAATTTATTTGAAGATGCAAAATACAACTCAGTTATATCCGCAATCAATGAAAATATCAATGGGACAGTGACCGTTATTACAAAACTTATAGACTTTGATTTTGCTCATGCAATTATTACGACTACTGCTGATAGGACTTTAGCAAACATAAAAATTCCAGAATTAAATACTTATTATCAAATAATCAGCGATCCAGTTACTCTTACTCATTTTATTGTTGAAATGAACTCGGATGACAGGGATGTTTTATTAGGCAGCCCACCTCTTATTCCTGAATTTGTCAGTCCAAAGGATATCGAAGAACAAGAAAGAATTAAAAGAGAAATGGTAGGCCGTAACACAGGCCCAAATGATCCTGCCAATGTTGATATAATTATTGTTTACACTCCGGCAGCGCAAACCTGGGCTAATGATTATGGCGGGGGTATTCAAAATGTTATCGCTCAATCAGTGGCTAACGGACAGCTTGCTTTATCCAATAGTCAAACGATTATGTCGATAACTTTGGTTTATTCCGATTTGGTTTCATATACAGAAAGTGGTAATTCCAATCTTGACCTAGAGAGGTTTACGTATGTTAATGATGGCCACATGGATATTATTCATACATGGAGAGATGCCTATGGTGCTGACCTATGTGCGCTATATACCTTTATTGAGGACACAGGTGGGCTATCATGGAGACTCAACAATATTGGAGGGATGCCAGCCTATGGTTTTTCATTAACTAGAGTGCAGCAAGCGTCCTCGACATATACGACTATTCATGAAATAGGTCATAATATGGGCCTTGGTCACCATAAGCAGCAAAACTTTCAGCCTGGCCCTGGCTTATTTTCTTATTCGGCAGGGTGGCGATGGGAAGCCAATGGCGAATGGTATAGTTCAGTTATGTCCTACGAATCCGGTAGTTACTTTGACCCACCTGCACCAGGTGCTGGTATTGATGCTCCTCGTGTGGCCTATTTTTCAAATCCTTCAGTAAACTATTTGGGAATTCCAACTGGGCATGTAAGTGAAGGTGATAACTCACGAAATTTAAGAGAAACAAAACATATAATTGCAGCTTACAGGCAATCTGTAATACAGAATCCCACAACATTATGGGTAAGATTTGAGCCAAGTGTGGAAGGTCCTGCTAATAGCTCTATATCTAACTCTTCGTCTGGGGCAACAACGCAAAATGTGAGTGTAAGTGGAACAGGAACTGAAGCCCCTGCTCCATACCTTGAATTAACCCCTGTCTCTCTTGAATTTGGTAATGTGCAAGTTGGTGACTGCTCCGCAAATAATAGTTTTACGCTTACAAATACCGGAACAGGAACTGCTACAGGGTCTGTGGTATTATCCGGTTCCAATGCTAATCAGTTTGAAATTGTCTCTGGAGGCGGAACCTTCTCCTTGACTGCCAGTCAGGAAAAAACTATTGTTGTTAAGTTCTGTCCAAACAACGCAGGCTATATAAATGCTTCCCTAGATGCCAATGGCAGCGGTTCAACAAACAGTGTAAGCTCCTCATTGTCTGGAACAGGAACTGAAGCCCCTGCTCCATACATTGAATTAACCCCTGTCTCTCTTGACTTTGGTAATGTGCAAGTTGGTGACTGCTCCGCAAATAATAGTTTTACGCTTACAAATACCGGAACAGGAACTGCTACAGGGTCTGTGGTATTATCCGGTTCCAATGCTAATCAGTTTGAAATTGTCTCTGGAGGCGGAACCTTCTCCTTGACTGCCAGTCAGGAAAAAACTATTGTTATTAAGTTCTGTCCAAACAGCGAAGGCAATAAAACTGCAAGCTTAAATGCCAACGGTACTGGAGGAACAAACGATGATAGTTCTGGCTTATCTGGCAATGCTACTGTTGAGCCAACCCCCACAATCTCTGTTAGTCCACCCTCTTTAACTTTTGGAGATATATCTATAGATCAATCTTTAACAAAATATTACCAGTTAAGCGGCAGTAACCTTAATTCAAATATCACTGTTTCGGCTCCTTCAGGCTTTCAGGTTTCCATGGAACAAAATTCAGGATTCGCTAACCAGATTACTGTTACACATACTGGTGGAAGTGTTAACCAAACTATTTATGTTAAATTTTCACCTACGCAAGCTATAATTTACAGCGGTGATATTTTCAACGAATCTGCAGGTGCAACTACAAAAGATGTAAGTGTCATTGGTTCAGGGATAATTTCAGAGGTCTATTTTCTTGATGCAATGCCTGGCCAAATTTTAATTGATGCTCCCATAGGTAGTAGTAGCCAATTGAATATTAGTTCAAATGATGAGTGGCTAATCCAGAATCAACCTTTTTGGTTATCTGTAAATCCCTTAAGTGGTTTTGGCAACGAAAGTATTACGCTGACAGCAAGTAATGAAAACAATACTTCTGCAGAAAGAAGTGCTAATTTGTCCATCTCCTCTTCAAATGCAGGTTCAAAAATTGTCATGGTCTCCCAATTGCCTTATATCGGCGTAGTTGAAACTACTTCCCAAGCTGATTTAGTAATAAAGCCAAATCCTACAACAGGTGAAGTTACAATAATTCCAGACTGTAACCATTCCTATGACTTACTGATATACAATAGTTTAGGAAATCTCATTTTAACATATAAAAATATTGAAAATGAAAAAACTATTAATCTTTCTTACTTGCCAAAAGGCCTTTATACCATTAAAGTGACGTGTAACAACAACATGAAAATTAAAAAGCTGATAAAGATTTAAGGGAAAATCAAACCCACATTATTCTTCATGTTGTAATTCTGGAGGAAGACTGCTTAACTATTTGGTCTTCCTCCAATTAGCAAATCAGGCCTTTGTAATCAAAATATTTTAACATGAGCTTATTAAATTTTAAAACCGCTATCCTCTCGATTTACATTCTTTCAATCAGCTTCACCACATTCTCTCAACAGGCGGATGCTGTGGGTGCTGGTGTAATAGATTTTCTTTTACAAAGCAAAAGTACTTCCTCCAAAATGAGCAGCGATCAAAAGATTGCACTTGGCTTGATTGGCAATTTATTCAAAGAAAACAGCCAAAGAATGCATGATATTAATTATGCAACTGCTTCTGCTGGCAGAACAGAAATAAATGTTAATTCCCCAACTGATGGAAGATCCGCTACTTTGGTACTTGACGAAGAAGGCAATGTATTTGTGCTTAGTGATGGTAGAATCTATCCGGTTGCAAAAAAAGTTGTCGAACAGGCAAAAGAAGAGTTTGTCCCAAAAAACATAATAGACAATGAACATTTCCCACCACTTGATTTGACTGAAATAGAGAAGAAATACCGATTCGATCCAAGCCCCAAAGGAACGATTAAAGAATATACTGTCCGAAATTCCAAAGGTGAATACCTTGATGATATCATCAGTCGTTTCAATACAAACAAGTCTAAAACTGAAATTGTAAGTAATAAAGGCAGAATTAGTCAAAGGGAATTTGATAATTATTATTACGGAGAAAAAAAGGTAAAAAAAGGTTATACAGTAAAAATGCCAATTCCACCAAGCCAGGATGTCGAAAAAATAAATTTTCTTTTTACATGCAATTGGGCAAAAGATTTTGAAGGTGATGGTTACGACTTTACAGATTTCTATGGGATCAAAAACGCTTTTTCAGTAAATGATAAAATTACATTTGTAATTGGATATCAATTAAATAAATCAAGTTGTCACTATGTTTTGTCACTTTTTAATTTTGCAAATGGTAATGAAGTTGCAAAAATCAACAAATCAGCTATGCCCGGTAAGCAAACGGTAATTATTCCTTTGGAAGAGGACAGTTATATACCTGCAGGAGCCTATATTGCCAATTTCAAAATTGTTGATGATAGCTATGGGATAGTAGCTTCCGAATCTTTTAAATTTGAAGTTAATAAAGAGCAATGAGCAAAACGCCAAAATTTCTGCCATTTTTGATTATATTGTTAGTAAACATATTATTACTACAGTCTAAAGTTTCTCAAGCCCAGGATAAAATTCATTTCCTTGATGGTAGTGCAATTGAGGTATTCATAATAAGCATTAAAGATGATGTAATAAAAGCCTACACAGCTGATGGCAAATCAATTCAAACGATTAACACTGCTAGGATTGAAAAAATTAAATATAAAAATGGTACTACGCTAAGCCTAAATCAAAAAGTGGGTTTTCAAAAAACTGATCCACCTGATGTCACTGAGAAAGTTTATGAAATTGACCTGCCTCCACATAGTAATCCAACTGGAAAGACCAATCAGGAAGTTGACATAAGCAATAAGACTGAGGGAGAAATCCGATTTGGAACAATTGTGCATACTGAGGCGCCTTCTAGTATTATGCAACCACATTCTGATAAAAAGAGTGAGCATAATAGCAAAACTGAAAACAGCAGCTGTTTGATATTCAGCGATAAAAGAGTCCAAAAAGACCTTATTGGTTTTTATGAACGTGAAAATATGCGAACAAATAAGGACAGAAGCGGTATTCTGGATGGAGCAGTAAAAGTGCTCATGGACAAACTCAATAATACACCAATTTGTGATAAATACAGCAATTTTTCAAAGATAGAAATTGAGCTGCTTGCACTCAATTTTTTATGGGACGATAGCAGAGGTGCCTTTTTAATAACTAATGGGCATACAATTACTCAAATTAATGTTGTTTACTACCTTAGCGATATTGCGGTGAAGAATGAGATGTTCACCGGTAGTACTGAATTACATAAATTCAAAAAAAGCACACAACCACTCATGTTCGAAAAATCAATTGATGATTTGATTTCAAAAATGGGTTTTTAAATAGCTGATTATCTCAAAATAACAGCTCCAAACCTTCATCCGCCACGGCGGATCCATATTTCCGTTTTTACCCTCCACCCAAATGCTGTAACACCAACAAAGTGTCTAACCTTCAGCGCGCTTTGATGATTCAATCAATGCATTTCAACCATCCTATCATCCCTGAAGAATTTGTACCAGCCTCGCGTTCGGTGTAGTCTCTGACTACATCGAAACACACCAAAACAAGCTCCTTGGCTAACATTCTCAACTCTTTTAAAATTCATAGCCCTCATATCCGAATGGCCTAGCCAAAGCAGAACAGGCATTATGTGAGGCCTCCCTACCAAATATTTTCATATCCTTTGCACCAAAGCCGTTTATGTCGTCAACCGTAGCCCGGCGAGTCTGTGAATACCTCGAACGATTAAAACTAAATATATTGATAATCAAGTAATAAACTTGCTCTTGAAAAGATTTTAATTTTTTCAAAAAGTAACGAATTGTTCCTTTGACAACCAATTGAAATAAGGCAGATCCTTTAATTTGATCTTGCACTTCACTGCGCCCACAAGCTGCGATGCTCTGCTTTGCCCTGAGCACAAATGGCGCATCGCCCTAAGCCCACCTAAGTGAGCCTGCGTCGCACTGAGCGGAGTCGAAGTGTCGAAGCCTGGTGGCTGAGCTTGCGCCGCACTGAGCGGAGTCGAAGTGTCGAAGCCACGATTTTTTTCCCTACATTTACACCTCTTATTTACAATTAGACAGGTCAATCAAATGTAACCGCAACAACCAGCTCAGTTAGAGTTGCTTAAATGCATAATAAAACATGGCCTTTAACGAAGATACACGCGTCAAAATTCCGGCTATACTGCACCTTTGCAGGCTGGGTTATGAATACCTCTCGCTGGAAGTAGTGAAAATTGATCCGGAAACCAATATTTTTCCGGATATTTTTATCCAAAGCATCGAACGCCTGAATCCTGATCTCGAAACAGATGATGTCAAAAGATTGTTAAAAGAAATCAGGGTGAAACTGGATAATGACGATCTGGGTCATGCCTTTTATAAAATGCTTACCAGCAGCTCTGGCATTCGGTTATTCGACTTTAATAACCTCCAAAATAACAGCTTAAACGTTGTAACCGAACTCACTTACAGAAATGGAGACGAAGAGTTTCGGCCCGACATCACACTGCTGTTCAATGGCATGCCGCTGGCCTTTATCGAGGTGAAGAAGCCAAATAACCGCGAAGGACTCCTGGCAGAGCGAAATCGAATAAATGTGCGTTTCAAAAACAAAAAGTTCAAACGTTTCATCAATATTTCCCAGCTGCTGGTTTTCTCAAATAATATGGAATATGATGACGATGCAACAACACCGCTACAGGGCGCATTCTATTCCTCAACAGCTTACAACGATATCACTTTTAACAGCTTTAGGGAAGAAGAGCAGTTTGATCTTGAAAAACTACTATAACCTGAAGATGAAAAACTGGAAAACTTTGTCCTCAAAGACAACAACTTATCAGTAATCAAGCACTCCCCTGAATTCCTTACAAATAAAAACCCCAACTCACCAACAAATCGCGTGCTTACCTCACTCTTTAGCAGCGATCGTTTCGCCTTTCTGCTAAAGTTCGGTATTGCCTACCTCACCCATAAGGGTAAAACGCAGAAACACATCATGCGCTACCCGCAGTTCTTTGCTGCAAGGGCAATCAGGAAAAGCCTTGACAAGGGGATAAAAAAAGGAATTGTCTGGCATACACAGGGTAGTGGAAAAACTGCTCTGGCCTACTATTGCGTAGCTTATCTAACTGATTATTTTCAAAGCAAGCTGATCATTCCAAAGTTTTACTTTATTGTTGACCGCATCGACCTTTTGATACAAGCCTCCACAGAATTCACACTACGCGGACTTAAAGTGCATACTGTCAATAACAAAGACGAATTACTCAGGAATTTCCGTGAACAAAAGGCGGTGCATAATCTTACTGGCAAACCGGAAATTACCGTGGTCAACATTCAAAAATTCAAGGATGAAGGCGAAATATTGCGTCAAACAGATTACAACATCAACACCCAACGCGTTTATTTTTTGGATGAAGTACATCGCAGCTATAGTCCGGGGGGCAGTTTTCTGGCCAATCTGATCAACTCTGATCGCGAAGCTATATTGCTCGGACTTACTGGCACACCGTTGATTGCTTCGGATCGTCGCTCACGCGACACTTTTGGCGACTACATCCATAAATACTATTACAATGCTTCCATTGCTGACGGATATACCCTCCGCCTGATTCGCGAAGGCATCGAAACAAAATATAAAATGCAATTGGAAGCAACCCTCAAAGACCTTGAAATTCTTAAAGGTGAGGTAAGCCGCGAAATAATCTATGCACACGACAAATTTGTAGAACCCCTGCTGGATTATATTATTGAAGACTTTATTAATAGCCGTATCCGTTTTAATGATCACAGCATCGGTGCTATGGTAGTGTGTGATTCCGCATCACAGGCCCGCCGCCTGTTCGATCTTTTCAAAGCCAAATACAATAACGAACAACCTACCATTGGCGATGTCAGAGCTTTTAGCCAGGCTGCAGAACCTGTGCCTGTCTATACTAAATATGTTGGGAAATATGCCACCAAACTCATTGGCTCACTGATCCTGCACGATTTCGGAACAAAAGAATCGCGCAAAGATGAAATAGACGGTTTTAAAAATGGTAATCGCGACATCTTGTTTGTATTTAATATGCTACTTACAGGTTTTGATGCACCCCGGTTAAAAAAACTCTATGTGGCACGCCTGATCAAAACACACAACCTTTTGCAAACGCTTACGCGTGTTAATCGTCCTTATAAACATTTTCAATATGGTTATGTAGTTGATTTTGCCGATATCCGTCAGGAGTTTGAACAAACGAACAAAGCCTATTTCGATGAATTGCAGTCGGAACTGGGCGATGAAATGCAGAACTACACCAACTTATTCAAAAGCAGGGAGGAAATACTACAGGAGATCGACGCCTTACGCGAAACCCTTTTTGAATTCGATCTTCAAAATGCGGAAGTCTTTTCGCAGCAAATCAGTCAGATCAGCGACAGGCAAACCATGCTGCAAATAAAAAAAGCACTCGAAAATGCCCGTAACCTGTTTAACCTGATTCGTACCTACGGCTATTTCGATTTGCTCGAAAAGGTGGATTTCAAAAAGCTCACACAGCTGTATAACGAGGCCTCGCGCCACCTCGACCTGCTTAACCTGAAACAAAACATCCAACACAACGCAGAGGCTACAAACCTGATTAATGTTGCCCTGGAAGATGTGGTGTTCATGTTTCGCAAGATATCCGAAGATGAAATGCTGATCGCCGACCAGCTAAAAGACAGCCTGCGTAAAACACGCGAAGCTATGGCTGATAATTTTGATCAGGCCGATCCGCAGTTTGTTTCCTTGTACGATGAACTCAAACGCCTCTTTCAAAAGAAAAACCTGGATGAGATTACACAGGAAGAAATGAAACAAAACATTGGTTCGCTCAATCAGATTCACCAAAAAGTATTGGAATTGAACCGCCACAATAACAACCTTAAAGTCAAATACCTGAACGACCCTAAATATGCCCGGCTCCACAAACGTATCATCGAAAAGGGCACTATCTCGCAAAGCAAGCTTATGATCAGCAATACCTTAACAAGTATTAAACTTGATGCTGATCAGGTGGTAATGAACAACAAGCGTGTGATGGAAAACGAAGGCTATTTCACCGGCTTAATGCTAAAACTGCTTTTTGAACACTTTAACAAGCACAGTTTGCCGCTCAACGTGGAAGGCGCCAATTATATCAATGGATTTTTAGTAAAAGAATACCTCAACGAATACAAAGGAATAACTGCATGACCGTAACGGATTTTACCTCCAAAACAAAACTACTGATCGACAACCTCAAAGGGGTTTGTGCCAATTATGGCCTGGGCAATGATGGCAATGAATACAAAATCATAACCCAAACATTCCTTTACAAATTTATGAACGACAAATTTGGCTATGAGATTCGTAAAATCGATAAATCCCTTGCCGAGACCGATAATTGGGAAAGTGCCATAACAGCTTATTCTGATGAACAATACACCCTGTTGTTGATGCAAATGCCCCCCGACAGCGCTAAACTCAAACGCGAACATTATATTTCGTTTCTGCACAACCGCCAAAATGAAGAACAATTCCATAAGCTCTTCGACGACACCTTGCGGGATATAGCCTTGTTCAATAACGACATTTTTTCTGTTAAAACAGGTACGGGTGCACGTGTAACACTTTTTGATGAGCTTACGCAATACATTTCCGACAGTTCGCTGCGCGACAACTTTGCAAGGGCTCTAATCAATCAATTGGTCAACTTTAGCTTCGAGCAAATCTTTAAACAGAAATTTGACTTTTTCGCCACCATTTTCGAATACATGATCAAAGACTACAACAAAGACGGAGGCGGCAAATATGCTGAATACTACACCCCTCATGCTGTATCAAAGATCATGGCCGAAATACTTGCGCCTGAGCCCGTAAGCAATGTAACGGCTTATGATCCCTCAGCTGGGTCGGGCCAATTATTGATGAACCTGGCACACGCTATAGGCGAAGACCGCTGCACCATTTATTCGCAGGACATCTCCCAAAAGTCGTCCAGCATGTTGCGCCTCAACCTGGTGCTGAACAACCTGGTACATTCCATTCAAAATATCATACAGGGCAATACGCTCACCAACCCCTACCACAGGCAGAGCGACAAGCTCATGAAATTTGATTACATCGTATCAAATCCCCCTTTCAAACTCGATTTTAGCGAGTTCAGGGATTCGCTTGACAACAAGGAAAACAAAGCACGCTTCTTTGCCGGCATCCCTAAAGTGCCTAAAAAAAGCAAGGACAAAATGGCCATTTACCTGCTCTTTATACAGCATATTATCCATTCGCTGGCACCCAGAGGCAAAGCCGCCATTGTAGTACCTACCGGTTTTATCACCGCACAAAGCGGCATTGAAAAAACCATTCGCCAAAAACTCGTTGACGACCGCATGTTGCGCGGCGTTGTTTCTATGCCCAGCAATATTTTTGCCACCACAGGAACCAATGTTTCCATTTTGTTTATTGACAGGGACAATACGAAGGGTGATATTGTGCTGATGGATGCCTCCAAATTGGGCACTACAGTTAAAGATGGCAAAAACCAGAAAACACTCCTCTCCGAAGCCGAAGAACGCCTGATTAATGAAACCTTCAACAGCCGGCAGGCCAAAGAAGATTTTACAGTGGTGGTATCCTACGACCAGATCAAAGAAAAAAATTACAGCTACAGTGCCGGACAGTATTTTGAGGTGAAAATAGAATATGTTGACATCACAGAAGATGAGTTTACAAGCAAATTACAAAGCTTTGAAAAAAACCTGCAAAACATGTTTTCAGAAAGCAAAGCTTTAGAAAATGAAATCTTAAACAACTTAAAAAGCCTGACATTCAATACAGTGGTTTCAACACATCGACAAGACCAGCACAACGCAAACTCAACCACCTCCAAACCAGAGGCTGAGCCTGCCACACCGGAGGCTGATCCTGTCGAAGCCCCGGTGTCTGAGCCTGCAAAACCGGAGGCTGAGCCTGCCGAAGCCCCGGTTTCTAAGCCTGCCTTCACACCGGAGGCTGAGCCTGTCGAAGCCCCGGTGTCTGAGCCTGTCGAAGACACCGCCAAAGTCCCCAAAAAGCACAAACAAAAATGACAGGCTACATGTACATATTAGAATGCGCCGATGGAAGCTATTATACCGGTAGCACAAAAAATCTGGAATTAAGGATAGCACAACATCAGGCAGGAGAAGGAGCAAACCACACCCGTAAACACCTTCCGGTAAAACTCGTCTATTATGAAACATACCCAAGAATAGATCATGCATTTTACAGGGAAAAACAAGTACAGGGCTGGAGCAGAAAGAAAAAAGAAGCATTGATTAACGGGGCCTTCGAGAGCCTCAGTCCCCTATCTATGGCATATAGGGATATTAAAAAGGTGGCTTCGAGAGCCTCAGCCACCTGTCAGCCGTTGTCTGAAGCTAATGTGCTGCCCGAGGCTAATAATGCGTTGCCTGAGGCTAATAATTCGCCTAAACCTAATACGTTGCCTGAGGCTAGTAAGTTGCCTGAGGCCGGCACGTTGCCTGAGGCCTGTAAGTTGCCTAAACCTAATACGTTGCCTGAGGCTAAAACGTTGCCTGAGGCCGGCACGTTGCCTGAGGCTAAAACGTTGCCTGAGGCTCTCGAAGGCAACACCCCAAAAACCAAAATTCAGAAACAAATAAATGGTTTGGAGTATGAATAGAATCTCAATTACTACTTTAGGTGATTTAGTAGAATTTCAAAGAGGGTATGATTTGCCTAAGTCGGAATT
>Ga0210036_1001672_pt1 | contig 24534 bp, 15 predicted proteins | sample CryGeymeta201515_FD_185469 | JGI IMG/M metagenome (GOLD analysis project Ga0210036, IMG submission 185469) | Groundwater microbial communities from Crystal Geyser aquifers in Utah, USA - Crystal Geyser metaG 2015-15 (SPAdes) (version 2) | ecosystem: Environmental > Aquatic > Deep subsurface >...
TGCAGTCCTCCCATGCCCTGCTTCTTCTGGATGTTCGCAAGCCGGAGATGGTCTCCGGTTTGAGGAACTGAAGGACTTACACCATGACCAATATCGCAATCCTCACCGGCCGCATCGCTCGCGATCCCGACACCCGCGAGACCAAGGGCGGCACCAATGTCACCGGGATCACCGTCGTCACCGATCGCCCCGCACGCGACAAGGATGGCAAGACCTACAAGGACGAGAACGGCTACACCGTCAAGGAAAGCGAGTTCCACCGGGTGACCTGCTTCAATGGCCTTGCCAAGACCGTCGGCCAGTACTGCTCCAAGGGCCAACTGGTTTCGGTCCAGGGCCGCATCCACTACACCCAGTGGGAGGACAAGGACGGGGCCACGCGCTACGGCACCGAGATACTCGCCGACAAGGTCGACTTCCTCTCCCGCGGCAACGGGTCGAGCGACGACAACGACAACACCGACGCTCCCGATATCGACTGACATCGATGCCCGTCGTCACCCTTAGGAAGAGGCTCTGCCGCAAGCGGCAAGGCCTCTTCTTCTGTGGTTACTGGGTTCCCGGCGCTGCATTCGAAGCACGGGTTGCACCGCGCCCCGTCAGTTTCTCGATCGCGGCATCCTCGCCGAGTTTCCCGAGCTCTTCGGCAACCTTCCTCAGACCTTTCTTCGAGAAGCTTTCGAGGCCGCTTCCCAGGATGATTTCGCCGAGCTCCCTGGCCGCCTGCGCCTCGAGTTCTCGTTGTTTTGCGTCGAGTGCCTCGCGGTCCGCTTCGAGCTTTTGCAGGGCTGCAATCGCGCTCCTGTTTCGGGGCATGTTTTTTGTCCTTCCATCCCCCTCGGCTCTGCTCCCCGTTTGAAATTTATGCACGCGTCAACGGGGTGTAGGAAAGGCTAATCGTACCAGGCTCGCATGCGCTGGAAGTTGGGGCGGAGGTGGTGGGTCCTGGCTCACGGTTGTCCCAGTATGATGGCCTTGCGCCTCCCGCCTCAAGGACGGGCGGGGCCCCACCATTTTGCCCGCCACCGGATTGCATCCGGCAGCGAACAAAATCGTTACCCCCACCGCCGCTATCGCGGTCGCCCGTCCGGGCGATCCCTGACCCGGGATGCGCAAGACCATCGCGCGACCTCCTGTCGTCTCACGACAGAAATCAGGAGGATAATCATGGCTAACTCAATGCATTGCGCCGTTGCGTCCCGGAGCTACTTCGAGGCTCTGGAAACTGCCGAGAAGAGAGCGCTGCACAGCTTCTTCGATCAGCACGTTATCGAGGATGATGAACTCGGGTATTTTGCCCTCGACGAGGGTGACTACAACATATTGCCAGCGCATCTCGCAGCGCGGGTGGTCCACACGGTCCACGGCGGCATGCTCGACGAATTCTGAGGCTATCGACAGGGCGGGAACCGGGAACGGTTCCTGCCCTTTTTTCATGTTCGCCGGGTAGTCCATCCAAGATCAAAACCCGGTCCTGTCGGTTGCTCTGACGGCTGCCCACCGCATGCGGCGGCGCCCGATAAATGGAGCGGGGGTGCGGACGCACTCTGTCCCGCGCATCTGGCGATGCGCTCCTGAGGGTGCGACGTGATTTGTTATTGGGCCCCGCGCGCACTTGCGAACCGGCAACGGGTCGGGCGGCGGGAAGCCAGGGCACGCGACATGCCCCGCTCGCCTTGCTTCCCACGCGCCCTTGGCCGCTGCCTTTGGCTGTAGGCATCGAAATGCCTTGGAACTGCATTCGATCACCTGCCAGATTTGGTTGCTCGCGCTCCATCGTGGAGGCCGGGAAGGTCGTCCTTGTTCAAACTCTCTGTATGCCTGGGTAATCTCGCGCAATTGGGAACGAGGGAGCACACCGTACCCCGCGAATTCGGGAACTATCTGTCTGATATCTCTGTGGAATGTGGTTTTGGGCGAAACCAACCCGTCTGCGAGTTGAGCGGCTTTGCGCCGACCCGTGGACAACTCAAATCCATCTATCGCTCTGAAATATTGTCTGAATCTTTCGATTGACTGCGAGTTGTTCACGATTTATTCTCATCGTCACCTTCCGCAAGGTGAGCCAGGTTCCGTCGGTCCGACAAGGAACCTGTTTCATGACCCGACAAGATCGGCTTCAGACATTCGTATCTCTCTCCGTAGGTAACTGGGTTCGCCAGTGTGCCGCGGATCATGGCGTTAGTGTCAGCGTCTTTATCCGTGACCTCATTGTCGCAGCTTGGCAGCGCGATAACGAGGCGAAGGACCGGCCTGCAGGACTCGATCCCGCGCGCCAGGCTATCTTCATTTCGGTAGCGCTCGATGCGCTTCTGGCCAGTCATCCTGATGCGAGTTTGCGCGACCGTACCCACGAGGCGTACCGGCGTCGCCTCGAACGTCTCGGCCTTCCCGTCAACGCGAACATGGGAGGTCACTCCCATGAAGCGTAATCTCCTGAACTTCACCCGCGGGAGCCAGCTGCTCGGCCACTTCGGTTTCATGTTTGCAGCGGGTCTGAAGGGTCCTCTGATTGTCACCGGGCTGGTTGGTCTCGGTACCTGCTACTGGGAAGTGCGGGCGACCCTGACCGACCACCAGTTCTACCTCGTATGGATGCATATCTACGCCAGTCTCTATGCATTCATGGAGTTCGATCCGACCAAGCTGGTCAACCTTGAATTGCTAGACGGCGAAAGGGTAGGCCTGCCCTTTGCCATCGTTCGCGAGTTCCCGCCGATGCGCGAGGCAGTCGAGGCGTTTCGTTCGGCAGTGAAGCAAGGATTGCTGGTCTCGGCGGTACTGCTGATCCCGGCCTTCGTGTTCTTCTGGTGGTTCGCCGAGCGCTTTGGCGGGCGGTCGAAAGAGCGCAAGCACGAGCGCGGCGCACTGCTTGTTTCCCTCGACGAACTCGAAGAAGAAATCGAGCGCCACAACAAGGCATTCCGGGCCGAGGAACTGGGACGCAAGTTCGGCTGGAAGTGGCGGCTGGCTAGTTCGTCGGCGCTCGCCGAAGCGGGCCACTACCAACCTGCGCAACTTGCCGGCGTGAGCTGGCCGTGGCGGCTCGAACAGAGCCACGCCATGCTCATTGGCACAACCGGAACCGGCAAGACCGTGGCGCTCACGCAGCTCGTTGCCGAAGCGCGTGAACGCGGCCAGCGCGCGGTCATTTTCGACCTGACTGGGGCCTTCATTGAGGCTTTCTACGATCCCGCGCGCGACATCATTCTCAATCCTGTCGATGTTCGGTGTCCGCTGTGGAGCGTGTTCAACGACTGTACGAGCGAGCCGGAGTTCCACGCCGCCGCCGAAGCGCTCGTGCCCCATGACGGGGGTGGTTCCGAACAGTTCTGGGTGCTCGCGGCGCGCATGCTGTTCGTCGAGATGTGCCTCCATCTTGCCCGTACCGGCACGGCGACCAACGAGGCTTTGGCACGACGGCTGATGACCGCTGACCTGTCCGAAGTCCATAAGCTGATGCGCGGAACCATGGCCGATCCGCTGACCGCTCCGGAAGCGGCCCGGATGGCGGAATCGATCCGTGCGGTGTTCAATGCGAACGCGAAAGTGCTGAAGCTTTTGCCCTCCACCGGACCTCGCTTTTCGGTCCGCGACTGGGTCAAAGGCGACTGCCAGGCGGGCTCGATCCTGTTCCTGTCGGCGCGCTATGTCGACATGAGCATCTCCTCGCAATTGCTCACGCTGTGGCTCGATACGGCGATGAATACGCTGATGACGCTCGAGCGTACGCAGGACCTGCGGATGTGGTTCCTGATCGACGAGCTCGGCGCCCTTCACCGACTACCGGCCCTCGAAAAGGGGCTGCAAACAGCGCGCAACTTTGGCGGTGCGATTGTCACCGGTGTGCACGCGTTTGCCAAGCTCAAGGAAGTCTACGGCGAGAATATGGCGATGACACTTTCCTCGCTTGCGCGCACCAAGCTCATCCTGGCGACGGCCGATCGCGAGACGGCGACCTGGTGCTCCGATTTCATCGGCCACCGGCAGGTGCGCGACATGGAAGAAGGCTATAGCTACGGGTACAACAATGCGCGTGACGCAGTCAGCCTGACACCCCGGCGGCAGATCGAGCCGTTGCTCCTGCCCGACCAGTTCATGAACCTTCCGCGGTTGTCGGCCTACATCAAGTTCCCCGACGGATTCCCCGCTGCGCCGGTCTCGCTCATTCCGCGTACACGTGATCGTATCGCCGAGGGGTTCATTGCCCGCGAGACACCGCTCATAGAGCCTGGCCAGGGTCCGACGGCAACGACGCCCAATGGGAAACCTGTTTCGAAACCGAATGACGAGCATCCCGCGTCGAACGATGACGGTGCCGGTAAGCCCGTCGATTCAAAGCAGCTTAGGCTCGACTTGGACGAACAGGGCCGTGCCGCCGATGAACCGCAGGAACGGCAGGAGCCTGTGTCGCTTGAAAAGCTGAATGCAGAGCGCGCTGCTAGTGATCTCGGGGCGGAGATCCGCTCCGACTCTGATCTTGACGCGTCTCCAACCCTACCTCTCGCCGCCGCGGAAACCGGTGAGGATGTTCCAGCAATGGGCGCGGAACAGCATCCGTCCGAACCTGGAACAGCCGACGATTACGCCCGGGGCAAGGGCGGTTCGACGCCTCAAAGTCGTGCCGCGACCGACGGGCGGCAACCTCTTACGCCGGTCGAAAAAGACCTGCGTGAAGGTGCGGTCGCAGATCCTCCGGAAAAGGACTTCGGCGAGTTCGAGCCCGACATGTGAAAGGCAAATGGGGAGGGAATTGCCGGCCGCGAGGGGAGCCGTGACGAGGATGAGACAGGATGCTTTCCGTAGCCAATGTGCGTTCCCCTTCGGCTGCCGCGACCTATTTCGCGGCAGACAATTACTACACCGGCGCCGATGCCGATCGTTCCGGATCCTGGGTCGGGAAGGGTGCGGAGAAACTTGGACTTGAGGGCCGCGTCAGCGCCGATCAGTTCGATGCCTTGCTGCGCGGAGAACTGCCCGGTGGCATCCAGGTCGGCAACGCGGGCCAGGCCCACAGGCCGGGAACCGACCTCACATTCTCACTCCCGAAAAGCTGGTCGCTGCTCGCGCTGGTGGGCGGCGACCAGCGGATTATCGATGCCTATCGCGAGGCAGTCATCGAAACCTTGCACTGGGCAGAAAAGAACGCGGCGCAGACCCGGATGGGCAGCAAGGATGGATACGGGAAGGTCGCGACCGATAACCTGACAATTGGTCTTTTCCAGCACGACACCAACCGCAACCAGGAGCCAAACCTGCATTTTCACGCGGTCGTCGCGAATGTCACGCAAGGCAGCGACGGGAAGTGGCGCGCGCTTCGCAACGACAAGCTCTGGTCTTTCAACACGCTGCTCAACTCGATGACCATGGCGCGCTTTCGTCTGGCGGTCGAAAAAATGGGCTACGAAGCAGGGCCGGTTGGAAAGCACGGCAACTTCGAAGCAGCGGGCATTGCCCGCGAGCAGGTCATGGCCTTTTCAACGCGGCGCGAAGAAGTGCTCGCAGCCAGACGCGGGAGCGGACTTGAGGCAGGGATTGTCGCAACGCTCGAAACACGAAAAGGCAAGGAGCCAGTGCGCGATCGCGAAGGCCTTCTTTCGTCATGGCGCCAGCGGGCCGAAGAGGTCGGCCTCGATCTTGGTGGCCTGATTGACGCATCCCGGATGCGTGCTGCGGCGAAGGCAGTAACCGGTTCGAAAGAGCAAAGCCTTCTTCAACGCGGGATTGCCAAGCTGAGAGAGTTCGCGCAGCGGATCAAGGGTGATCCGGCTGACCGGTTGATCCCTGCCCATGTCCTCAAGCAGGATGCATCGACCATCGCGGCCGCGCAGGCCGTTGCTTCCGCGGTGCGCCATCTCTCGCAGCGCGAGGCAGCCTTCCCCCGCGAGGGATTGCTGAAGGCGGCGCTCGATTTTGGGCTGCCGACGACGGTGGACCATGTCGAAACCCGTGTGAACGCATTGGTCAGAAGCGGCGCACTTGAGCCTGGTAAAGGCGAACATAAAGGCTGGCTGGCGAGCCGCGAAGCGCTTGACCTTGAAAGCACTATTCTCGCGAATGTCGACCAGGGACGCGGTGCGGTGTTGCCCATCCTGGATCGATCGGTCGCCGCGCAGCGGGTTCAGGCTGTTGCCGCGCTCAATCACGGTATTGCGCTCAACGCGGGGCAGGAGGATGCGGCGGGCCTTGTCCTTTCGTCGCGTGACAGGATCGTAGCGATCCAGGGCATAGCCGGGGCGGGCAAAAGCAGCGTGATGAAGCCGGTCGCCCAGCTGCTCCGCGAGGAAGGCAAGCAGGTGCTGGGGCTCGCGGTGCAGAACACACTGGTCCAGATGCTCGAGCGCGACACCGGCATCCGTTCGATGACCATCGCCCGCTTTCTCGCCCAATGGGGCAGGCTTCTGCACGAACCGGGAAATGCCGCGTTCAGGAGTGAGGCTCGGAGCGCGCTCGGAAACCATGTCCTGGTGCTCGACGAGGCATCGATGGTGTCGAACGAGGATAAGGCCAAGCTGGTACGGCTGGCGAACCTTGCCGAAGTCCATCGCCTGGTTCTCGTCGGCGATAAGCGACAGCTGGGCGCTGTCGATGCCGGCAAGCCCTTCGACCTCGTCCAGCAGGCCGGGATCGAGCGCGCCAACATGGATATCAATCTGCGCGGCCGCGATCCCGCTTTGCGGCGTGCCCAAGCAGCCGCGCAAGAGGGACGCATCGACGATGCTCTCCGGGCACTTGCCCCTTCAACTATCGAGGCTCGCGGGGACAGTGCGATTGTTGCTGCCGAACAATGGCTCTCCCTGAGCCCGGCGGATCGGGATCGGACCTCGATCTTCGCGTCGGGTCGAGCCCTGCGTTCTGCAGTCAACGAGGCTGTGCAGCGCGGGCTCAAGGCCAATGGCGAACTCGGCCCCCGATCAGGCCGGCTGACCGTTCATTCGCGGGTGAACGTGACACACGAGGAGCTGCGCTACCTTCGCAGTTACCAGCCGGGCATGGTCCTTAACTTTCGCTCGCGCGACAGCACCCAGAAACTCTCCAAGGGCGACTACACCGTCAAAACCATCGACCAAGCGCGCAAGCAGCTCGTGCTTGAGGACAGGAAGGGGCGGCTTTGCAAATTCAATCCAGCGCGTTTGCGGCCGGGCGCAGACGATAGCCGGCTGTCGCTCTTCGAACGCAAATCGCTGTCCATCATCGAGGGTGACAAGATCCGCTGGACCGACAACGATCACAAGCGTGGGCTGTTCAACGCCGACCAGGCGAGGATCGTGGCCATCGATACAAATGGCGTTTTGGTGGAGACGTCGGGCGGCAAGGAGCTTCGCCTGAGCCGCGGCGACCCCATGCTCAAGCGCATGGACCTCGCCTATGCCCTCAATGCGCATATGGCGCAGGGACTGACCTCGGATCGCGGGATCGCGGTAATGGACAGCCGCGAACGCAATCTCGCCAATCGGCAGACCTTCCTGGTCACGGTCACCCGGCTTCGGGATGGCCTTACGCTGATTGCAGATAATGCCGAGAAACTGGGCAGGGCCATCAAGTCCAACAGCGGCGAGAAAGCATCGGCCCTTGAAGTAACGCAACGGCTCAAGGCAGCTGCTGCCAAGGGCCTTTCTCAAGACAAGGATGTTGGAAGCGCTTCGCCTGCAAGTGACAAACCCGAACTCACGAAGGAAAGGGTCAAGCCCTTCGAAATCGGCATTTGATCACCGACAGCCTGGACGATTTCGGCGTTACCAGGCACGATGCGTGTACGAGAGAAATGCGGAGCGTAGTCGGTGAAGGGTGTTTTCGAGATCAGCGGCAATTCGCGCTACGACGACCTCATCACCGAGCGGTATCATTTCCCGTCGCAGTATCTATCCGAAGCCCGCCAGCTCGAAAACGACTGGATCCTTTATCGCGAAACCCGCGTGTCCGGCGGTCGGATGGCCTACATCGCGACCGCCTTCGTCGAGCGGATCGATCCCGACGAGGCCGATCCAACCCATTATTATGCGCGCATCAGGGACTATCTGCCGTTCGATGACGCGGTGTCCTATCGCGACAAGGACGGACGCTTTGCCGAGCGCTTCCTTCGCGATATGGCCCGTCCGGGCGATGCCGGAAGGACGCTGCGCGGCAAGTCGGTGCGCACGCTCGATGACGACGATTTCGTCGTCATCGTTAATCAGGGGCTGAGCGAGACGCTCCACCCGGACAACCGGATAAGGCTCGAGCTCGACGAGCGGCACATCGACGATGCGACCGCCGCGCTGCTGGCCGATGATTTTGGCGAACGCCGCATCGAGCAGATCCTCGTAAACAAGAAAATCCGCGCTGCTGCCTTCCGCAATAAGGTTCTCGACGCTTACGATAACACCTGCGCCGTCACGGGTCTGCGGATCATCAACGGCGGCGGAAAAGCCGAGGCGCAGGCCGCCCATATCTGGTCTGTTGCCGATGGCGGGCCCGACGTCGTGCCCAACGGGGTCGCGCTCTCGGCCACGGCCCATTGGCTGTTCGACCGTCATCTCATAACCTTCGACGACAACCTTTGCCTGCTGGTATCGCACAACAAGGTGCCATCCGAATTGCTGACGCTCTTTCCGCCATCAGGGCAGCGGATCAGACTGCCGGCCGATCCCAAAGATCACCCCCGTCCGGACTTCGTTGCCAGGCATCGCGCGCGCTTTGCTGGCTTCTGAGCCCGAGGGATCAGACCGCGCGCCCGAACCAGATCACCCGCCCCACGACCTGGATCTCGGACCGGTCGACATCGTCCCAACTGGGATAGGCCGAATTATCGCTGCTGATGGTAATCTTGCGGCCACCGGGCTTGAGCGTCACGCGTTTGACCACCAGCGCATCGTCGGCGCGCAGGACATAGATACCGTCGCGTAGCCGCGAGCCCTCGTCCGACGCATCGACCAGCACCTCGTCGCCATCGCTCAGTGTTGGCTCCATCGAGTCGCCCAAGACATGGATGATCGAGAGACTGGCGCTTTTCGCCCGGGTCAGCCGGGCAAGCCAACGTTCGTCGAAACCAAAGCGGGTATGGGCGGTCTCGCTTTCGGCAATCGCCCCAAAGCCCGCCGATGCATCGACATTGAGCACGGGTATTTCAATCAACCCGTCACGCATTGGCGCGGGCGGTCCGCCCAGGACCTGCTCATCGACCCCGAAGAAGCTGGCTAGGGTGCGCCGGTCATCGTCATCCAGCTTGCGCGGCGAGCCGCGCTTGATGAACTGCTGGATGTAGGACGAGTTTCGTCCGATCATCCGCGAGATCGAGGAATATCCGAGCCGTCGCTGCTGGATCAGACGATCGAGCTCCTCTCTGACATGTTCCATCGTGTGTTTCCTTCTGTCGGTCTGAGGAGAGAAGGAAATCTCCTAGACTCGATGGAACCTTCCTACTAAGAACAAAACAGGAACACAAGGGCTGAGTGAGTCGAGAAAGGCCATGAAACTGCTGGATCGCATCGAGCGTCATCTCAAGGAATCGCACATGTCCGCTACTCGCTTCGGGCGTCGCGCCGTGGGCGATCCGCGCTTCGTGATTGACTTGCGGGCCGGACGTAGACCGCGCCGCAGGACTATCGAGAAGGTGGAGCGCTACTTGGCCGATCGGTCTACCGGCTGACCCACGGTTTGCGCTCGCTCCATGAGCAAACTCGGCTAGCGAATGTCCTTGTCGATGAAGCCGAGCGTTGCCGCGTTCTCCATCAGTGTTCGCACTTTTGATCGATCCAGACCGCTGGCAACCTCGGCATCGATCTCGAGTTTCAAGGACACCTCACTCCCGGGAATGGTCGTAAGCTGCTCGACGATCGCTTCGACAATTTGATGGATGTCGCGTGCAGGGCGGTCGGGAGAAATCATGACCGTTCCATTGAACCGCGTCGGGAGCTTTTCTTTTTCGACGGGCTCAGTTTTAGCTGTTTGATCACCATCTCCCGTTGGGGCTCCAACTCCGCCATCAGAAGTGCCGGTGTCCGAAGTCGCCTCTCCGGGTTGTGCCGGGGCAGGCCGGTGCGCTTCCGCGACGTCCGGTTTGATAATGACGCTGTCACGATCCACGATGATGTGCGGACTGGCTGCCTTTTCAATCAGGAGCCCGAGATATTTGTCTGAGCTTTCGTCCCACTTCTCGGCATAGGCAAACGGGCCGGGCAGCATTCCCGAAACGGCCGCTTGGACAGCCTTCATTAGAACCGTTTGGTCCTTAAGCCGGGGAAGATAAGTGTAACGGTTCAAATATTCCCACAAGTCCCTGAGGGGTAGATGCGCTTTCCCGTTCCAGAGATAGCGCTGGAGGTCGCGATCGAGCCTCGTCGGGCCCAGTTCAGGCATGAGCCCTTCGTCGCTTGCAAGCTTCTTGCTCGCTCGGGACAGAAGGCCGTCCTGCGCCGGAATCTTGCTCGATGTCCATTCGACGTCTGATTGTGCATCTTCCTGATGCGGATAGATAAGATAGCACCAGCATTCACGGAGCCGCGTTTTCATCGTATCCTTGGCTTCGGACAGCTTGGCCTCCGCAAGGGCGATGTCGCTCTTTTTTAGATCGAGGCGCTTGTCATCCTTTACGATCGATTCCCAGGCCAAGGCCGAGCGGACGGCATCCTTGAGACCATCGAGCTGTCGTGATTCCGAACTCAGAAAGACCAAGGTATTGCGGTAGACGCGCGGCGTCGAACCGCGCTGCATCAGGATGTCCTTGGCTTCGATCTGCGCCTCAGACCCATCGCGGCCGTTGTGAGGATGAGAAACGCTGAGCACGACGGCACGGACGCCACCCGCTTCGTCGGGCACCTCTGCCGATGACGCCGGCGCGACCTGCACGGCGTCGAAATGCCCGCGATCCGCTATTCCATTGATGTATTTGGTCAGCTCCTGATCGATCGTGACCAGAATCAAGGCGTCTTCCAGCTGCCCAGCGCGATCTGCCGCGAGCCGGTTGAGGCTTGCGGACATCGAGTACCAGTAGCGACCGAGATCGCTGTGCATAAACTTGGCTTGGTTCGTCAGCCGACGCAAAGCATCGCCGAAAATTGCGGGGCGCTCCCCGGGCTGCACGACGCCGAGGTTGATTTGCTTGTCGTCGAGCCCCCGGTTTTCTTCCTGATACGTCGGCGCAGAGCCCATGAAAACAGCCCGAGCTACGCGACGCGTCGCCGAGTACCGGTTGAGGTTGGGCGCAGACTGATCGATCTTATAGGGTGTGGAACTCGCTCCATCGACATCGCCGGCAATGATCGACTGCCAGTTCACATCGAGATAGTGCAGAAGCTCAGGCTCCACCCGTGAGGAGCTTATCGCTACGCTGCCCGGCATGATCATGACCGAGGGATCATTGCTCATCCAAAGTTCGTGGATGACCTGTGCCATCAGACGCAGCACACCGCGTGTCCGCTGAAACTTCTCGAGCGAACCCCAGCTGGTATACAACAAGTCGAAGAGCTCGGGGTGGATCGGATAAGCCTTCTCAAGCTTGCGGCGATAGTCCTCATCCGAACACCCTTGAGGGAAGTCGTTTGAATTCTCGCGATAGAGCTTCGCGAATTGCTTGAGTGTATTGTCCTTGTGGTGATGACGGTCGCCCGGAATTTCTTTGAAGAGCCGGCGGCGCACGATCTCGTAGCTCTCTTCCTGCGAAGCGGGTCGCCAAGAGGATTCCACGCGCGAAAACGTCTGCTTGAGGCGCGCCAGCGCTTCTTGTCCACCTTCCCCGCCGACTTCGATCTGGGACGCGGGAAGCGAAGCCACGAGCAGCGTGCCAGGGCTCGCCTTGACTGCTTCGGTCAGCGATTGGACGAACGACAGGTTCGCATCGAATGAGCCTGAAGGAAGACCCTCGACCTTGTAGATCTGGCGGAGGTAGGCGACCCATTCATCGATCAGGATCAGGCACGGTGCGCACTTATTGAAGATGGCCTCGAGCAGGTTCGAACCAGGAGCGATCCCGTTCGCATCGTTGTCGGCCACCATGTCGAATGCGTCGGCGCCGCCCAGTTGCCAGGCAAGCTCACCCCAGGTCGTGCGGATTTCACGACCGCCCTCGACCTTCAAGACATCCTGAGGTCCGCGCGAGGTGCCAACGAGTACGGCTCGATTGACCTTTGCTGGAACGGTGAGATCGCTCTTCGACAAGAGCTGATCCAGACCAGGAAGGTCTTGGGCCGGAGTTGCACCGACCATATGGTAGAGCGCCAACATCGAGTGCGTCTTGCCGCCGCCGAAATTGGTTTGCAGTTCGACGACGGGATCCCCGCCGGTTTGGGACAGCCGCTTTGCTGCGTTGACGAGTAGAGTACTCAAACCATCCGTAAGATAGGTTCGGCTGAAGAATTCCTTCGGATTGCTGTATTCCGAGGGCGCGCTCCCTGCGTGAACCTTGCCGAGGTCGGCAGCGAACTCGGCTTGCTGGAACTCGCCTGTTGCTACGTCCTGATGGGGTTCGACTACTTCACGCCAAGGAAGGAGGCCGGCGACCGTCTCGACGGAGATATTGAGGCGCTGCGTCTTCCGCCGTTCTTCGTTGCGTTGCAGTTCGGCATATTTGGTGCGCAGGATCGTCTCGCGCATCTTGGAAATCTCAGCGCTCGTTTCGCCTGCACTGATCGCTTCCATGAGCCGACGCATTGAGTCGAGCGCACGCTCGGCATCGTCGTAAGTGAAAGTCTCGTTGTGCGAGAGTTTGTTCCGGACATCGAGCAGTTCCGAGACATAGGATCGCTCGGGATGGCCCAGGACTGTGGCGAAGGCTTCCTTCCAAAGAAACATCATGGTCTTGAGCAGGGACGCCTGATCCCAAGCCACCTCCCCTTTCCAGTTCGCCTTGAGCCCGTTTACGCGGTCGACGACCTCGAGCTGCCAATGCCCTTTGAGGGAACTTTCCAGTCGCTTCTCGACGAATGGGACGAGCGCCTCAGGAAGGAGCTCCATCCCTTCGAACACATACTGGCGGGTGCTTTTTGCCATCTCTCGCTTACCTTAAAGATCGAATTTTGCTTGCCCGTCGCGGCGGGTGTCGTGAATTTTGGCTGCTTCGCGGGTCATCTCGGTCCAGTCGGCAATGATCGCATTGTACGGCTTCGCCTCCATAGCGTCCTGCCGCTTGTTGGCGGCGATATCGTAGAGGCAATAGGCAAGGTCCTTGGCTGCCTCAGCCCCGCTGCCGATCATGCGCATCATTCGGACTGTCTCCCACGAGAGCCCATCCTTCTCGTGAAGCCGCAAGAGATGCTGAAGACATTCCCAGACTGTCAGGTGATCGTCTTCGGACGGCTCCCACTCCGGATGAAGCTCGCCTCTTTTTAGAAGGCGCACTTTGCCGGCCGCGCTTTCAACGATCCCGGCGTGTTTCACGCTGTCAACCGAGATGCCGCGGGCACGGGCGAGGTTGTCCGCTAGTCCATAATCAGCCTTGCCCATGCCATTCTGCTCGAACCAGCTGATTGCGAAGCGGGTATCGGAATCAAACTCGCCCTGGATGCCTCCAAGATATTCGTCGAGTTCGGCATTGATCAACTGCAACGCAGCCTTGACGGTCATCGGACTATCGTCGGCCTCAAGTACAGCCTTGTAGCGTGAGAAGACGCCCATTCCTGGTCCGATCGCAGATTGCGGCATGTCGGCAGGGGCGATGTTGGCTGCCTGAAGCTCGGCGATGGCCGGGGGCAATTCGCGTTTTAAAGCACGAATGAACTCAGCCCGCGTGATTACCTCGGCGGCGGCTTCCTTCTTGCGACACACAAGAACGACCGAGTTGGCGAGCGCATTTGCTCCAATGCCCCGGATTCTGTTCGCGAGCTCGGTTCGAACTGGCCACGTACCAACAACGGAGAAGCCTGCTTCGAATACGGCTTGCAGAAACGTAGCCCACCCCGTGGAACTAACTCCTTCGTCGGCCATCTCGCTTTGCTTAAAGGCATAGTAGATCGTGGCCGGGAAATCAGAAGACACCTGACCAGAGACATTGCTGATCGCCTTCCGCATACCAGAAAGAAAGAAGTCCTCAGCTCTATCTCGACTGCCGTGGCGATACGGTGCGGCAATGAGTTCTTCGGCCTTCGGAGCAGAGAGCGTCGAAAACAAGTCAGGATGAACGTCACGAAGATTTCGCCTCAGCCAAGCAAGAAAAAAGTCAGAAAGGTCTGAGTAGCCAACATTGTCATAGTACGGCGGATCGGTCGAAAGGACCGCACCTGCTGGTAACTGCGCAGTTTGAGCATCGTGCTGCCGAATGGACCCCGCACCGCCTGTACCTAGAGTGGCAAGCGCCCTCATCATGTTCGATAATGTCACTCCAAAATCACCCGCAGATTCAGCAAAAAGGTTGGGCTCAGCGAAGTCCCACACTATCGGAATGGCTTGGCGCGTGAACAAATGAATTACTTGGACCATAGAAGGCTTCCAAGACACAAGGGAGTTTTGAATGTCACTGAGCTTGCTGATTGCCAACGCTAGATAAACGCTGATCGCATCGGCATATTCGTTCGATTGAGTAACTCCCGCATCCTCAATATCTTTTTGAACAAGCTTTTTTACATCGCTGATCAAATCTGAATAGGTATTCAAGGCTACAAGCTGGCGCTTGGTGTACAGATCGCCAAACGTTTCCATCCCAAAGTCTGGTGGGGTGAAGGCTCTTCGGTCTGCCGAAATCTTTTGGTCGGGCGCCCAGTTTGGCGTGCAAGAGTTGGCAATGGCTTCCTGCTCCGAGTCTGGCTTGATGAAAATGCGACGGCCCTTCATCTGGACGACCATTGCGATCATTCTTTGACCCAATTTGCCAGCAGCAGCTTGAGATCGAAGGTACTCGGCGGTAATTGCACTGTCTGACATCAAACAACGGAAATTCGAGCCTGCACCAGCCTTGGTTCCGCTTTTTGCCGCCTCCCAATCTGCCGCCGAACCCGTTGAAGATACGTCAAAAGTAATAGACCGTGCCGATCTATCGACTTTGGGCTTGATGCGAGCCTCGCTTCCCTTTTTCGTACTCAGCATGTAACTGGTGATGAGAGGGACAGGTACGTCTGCAAATGCCGGGTCGGGGCTCGGCACTGTTCGCGCCCATAGCCACGCGACAACGGTTCCTTTGCCACCTCCATGCTCCTTCGGCAGGTCCACCTGTGGGTAGAGGTGCCCAATGCGTTCCTTCGCTTTTTCCCGCATCCATTCGCCGTAGTATTTGACGTCCTCGGCTAGGCCTTCGGCATTGCGGTAGAACGACCGCTCCTTGATGCCAGGGTGGATGGGAGGCATGTCCTTGAACTTTGGTGGTATCTCGATCATCGCCTTGCCTATCATCACCGCCACCGGGTTTAAGTCCGATCCATAGGCGGGTAGACCCAGCCGCTGCGCTTCCAGTGGGATCGACCCGCCGCCTGAGAACGGGTCATAAACCGGCGGCAGCTCCCCGCCGCAGCTCTTGCGAATTTCAAACCGCGCGCGCTCCAGCACCTCCTCGTTGGTCGAGTTTTCCCACTTCACCAATTCCTCGATAATAGCGAAGAGCCGCTTGCGCTCGATATCGACCGCCACGTCTTCAAGGGTCGGCTTGGGTGTCTCGGTCGCCGCACCTTTCGCCGACGCCTTGCTTTTGTCCCATGCCTTCACCCGCTCGGGCAGCTCTGCTTCCGCCCGCAACCGCAGCTGCGGATCGGCCACTAGTTCCTCTACACGCGACGAGGGATCGTCCACGAGCTGTGCGAACAACACCGCACGGCATGCCGCCAGCGGTCGCCGCGCCCACCACAGGTGCAGCGTCGAGGGGTGCCCGTGCCGGATCGATTTCTCGCGCGCCGAGGCCGCGTTGATAGCTTCGAGCGGGATTGCGACTTCGATGAGCTTCTTTTTATACGTTTTTGTCATGTTCAATTACCAGTCGGTATGTGGCAGGATGGAGGGCAAGAACCTCGCGATCCCTAAGTTGAATCAGGTGGTGGCCGGAGACCTCGATCGGCTCTCCGTCAGCATTGCTGAGCACCAGGACGTAGTTTTCGCCGCGTTCCAGCATGCCCCAGATTACCGCATCGAGTTCGAGCGGCTCGCGTTCGAGGCAATGATCCTTTGGCCAATAGAATTTGATCGCATCACCATCTTGCGACCTTTGCTCCCAGGGGAACGAGGCGCCGTTGGCCTTTCCGATCGTGCAGCCGTGATCGTTGAAGAACGAGCCGTCGCCGTCCTTCCGGAATCCTTGAGTCAGCGCGAAGCGCTCCATGATGTGAGGCTTTACGTCGCGCGGCTTACGCGGTTGAACGACCGTAGCCTGGCTATGGTCGGTGTCCTCGCTAGTGTCGTCAGGATCGGTAATGTCCACGCTCGCATCTTGCGTATCCGTGTCCTCGTGGTCGGCGTCTGGATTTGCATCGACGATGCCATTGTCTTCATGGCGCTCATCAGAATTATCAGATTGTGGGGCAGCGCGTTCAGGAGCTGCCTTGGAAGCAGGCTCCTCGCTGTTCACCGGCCTGTCGATTTTCGGTACGTCAGCCGCGGCGAGAAGCTCGAAGTTCTCTTCCATGTAGCTGCGAACGAATGCCGCATCCCGGTCGAAGCAGAGCTTGATGGCATCGACAATGTCGGCGCGTCGGAAAGCCTTGCCAATTTCCTGCGCCACGCTCTTCGCGAGTTTGGCGAGCGGCTTTCTCTCTGCGTACAGGCGCTCTCCAATCCACAGAACGTCGGCTCTTCGCGCCGTGCCGGCTGGCTTTCCATCGATATAGGGAAGCGTCTCCAGTGCGGCGCAGCTATGCCAAAGGGTCTCACTTAGTTGTGCGGCAAGGGCGCGCAGCTTGTCCGCCTCTTCACCCTCCTCCAGCTTCACGCGCATGAGCATGCGCCCAAGCTCTTGCAGCCAAGGCCGAGGCTCGCCTTCGCCATCCTCGTATTGGCCGAGTTCCACGCGCTCGTCGATTTGCGCCGAGAGTGGCGGCAATTGTGAGAACGGCAACGACTCGACTGCGTCCACTGGAAGCAGACGAAGATCAGCTGTCTGCGTCTTCACCCATGGATGCAGATGACTGAATGCCGCCAGGGTCTGCATCGAAATGCTAAATCTCAGATCCGAGACGGGGGCCCATTCACCGGCGAGGTTGGGCCAGTGGGCGCACTCGTTCCAGATCCTGACGGGGAACCGTGGTAGCAGCCCGCGTACCCGGCGAGCGTCGTCCGGAGACAGAGCGTTGCCCGATTCCAGTTTGGTCAGCCACCGCATGATCAGTTCACCGGTCGGGCGATCACCAACGCCAATCTTGCGCCAGAGAGTCAGGTCACGGACGGAAGCCCGAATGACGGGTGCGTCGGGTATCTCGTCATCCCCGGCGTTGAGAAAGACGCCTTCCGAACCCTCCCAAGTTCCGGCTTCTGTCAGGATCAGCCGCTCCATCCGGAAGGTAGCGCTGATGGATCGAAATATCTCGGTTGAGCATCCATCGATCAGCTGATCCAGTCGGCGGTACCATTTGTCCACCTCGTGCGCGGGCGCTGACTTGGCACTCGCCAGAGCGCTCAGGCGGGCCAGCAGCTTTTCAGGACCGGTGGGCTGGTCGGATACGCCCAGCAGTTTGAGTAGTGCCTTTGTCGCTTCACTGTCGAGCGACTTGTGGACGAAGGGCTCCACATCCATCAAGGCTTCCGTCTCCGGAGCACGCATCAGGAGTTCGGTGGGCTTTCGGTGGGTGCCATGCGTGTCGCGTAGGCATGGCTTGTCTGCGAGCCTCATAGCCCATGCGGGTGTGAGTCCCCGCGTAATCATCCGGCGGGTGTGGCCGTTCGAGGCGCGTTCGGTCAGCATTCCGGTTTGATAGGCCGTGATCTGGCGGGGCGCGGACAGCAGTCGCTCAGCCACCTGAGCCCAAACCGTCGGCATCTCGCTCGAGATGCTCTCCCAGTGGCTCCAGATGCCGTCTTCGAAATCCCAATCATCGAGATAGAAATCGGGATTGGAATACCGCGGTTCGAAGCGGCCCGCGAAACGCCTTGTACTGAGCGCGGCTTTCGCATCACGCGTGGACCAGAACCACTTTCGCTTCTCGTCAAACGCAACGAAGTTCGCGAGGCCTGACCGGCCATTGGCAATCCATGCCTGCCATTCTTGAGCAGTGCATGATGAAAAGGCTTTGGTATAGTCGCCGTGGAGAAGGTGCTCCTCGGCCCATTCATCGGGCAACAGCAGATCGAGCGATCCGTCTTCGTCATACAAGACGATGTCATCGACCGAACGGAAATGCCGGTCTCGGCTGACGAACCGGAAATTGTCGCCAATCTGAGCGCCAAGCTTGGCGGCAATCTGCGCCAAACGCACGGAATCGCTGAGCGTCACACCCTTCTGGACAAAGAAAGAAGCTGCGACGGTGTCGATGACTTTGCCGGTATCGCTCGGTTCGTCTAGATCGATTTCCTCGAAGACGTGGGACGCGCGCTCGACCTGCTGCTTGAGGGAATTGTCCTTGTTTGATTCAGCTGCCCGCTTCTGCGTGGTGAGATAGCGCGGCCAATTCTGGTTCAGGACGGACAAGTGGTCGCCGAGGAACTGCCAATCGTCCTCGGATGGAACGATTTTCTGTTCACCGAGACGTACGACTTCTGACGAACTGAACAGCACCGACTTGCCTTGCGCGGGCACAATCTTGAGCGCTGACCCGTCGGCAAAATAGCGATAGCTTTGCAGCAGCCCACCGACATAAGCCCAAAGAGCAAGCAGGTTTTGCCAAGCCTTCGGCTGGGGGAAATGCCGATCCTGCAGGCGCCTCAGGACGGTCTGAGGCTCTATCTCCTCGATCACATTCCAGTGCTTCAGCTTCTCGAGATTAACAGCCGATACCGCCATCGCGATAGCCGGACGAGAAGCCTCGTCGAAGAAACCAATGGCCTGCTTTTGCGGCCAGACCTCAAAGATCTCGCGCGGTAGGAGCACTGCCTCCTGCGATTGCACGCAGGCCCCATCCTCGGTCAGCGCAATCGCAGCCTCTGCAATTTCAACTTCGAAAGATTCTTCAACAAGAGTTCCACAGGCGCTGTCGAGCGAAGTCTTCTTGCGGTCGACATCCGGCATGGCATCGTAAGCTCTGGCGCGATCAGCGAGTGGAAGGTCGGATCGCTGAAGCCAATTCTTGAGGACGTCGGCGGCCAGTTTACCCGCCCGTTCGAGCAGCCAGCGATTGGTGGGCGAGGTGGATGGGCTCTTGATCTTGAAGCGCGTCGGGTCCTGTATAAATGGGGCGTTGACGGCGAACGGCAGGTCGGTCTCGACCCCCGTCGGCAGGACGACAAACAGGCGGCCTTCGACGCCGATGACGATCTCGATCTGGCAGGGTGGAAACTCCATCTCCTGCTCAGTGCTCAGCAGGCGCTCCTGACGGATCTCGTCCAGCGCCTCCTCTGGAAAGCTTTCTGGCTCAGATCGTGCGAGAAGAAACTTCTTTTCGAGGTTGTCGTGCTGCGCGAGCCACTGCGATCCCTTTACCGGACCTTCGCCGCAAGCAACCCAATGGATTAATTCCTCGCCGATCCGGATCTTCCGGATGTTCTTGAAGAACAGCAGCGAGACAGGGCTTTTTGTCCAGTCGGCGAGATTCTTCTCGACCTCGATCTTGCGATGCCGGTCGAGAATTTCCACACGAACGGTGGTTGCACCTTTCGATGCCTTCTTTCCATCGATCCAGAAGGGCTCGGTAAAGCGCGCCCGATCGAAGCCGACCGAAAGCGTCGGGGTATAGAGCTCGACCTTGTCCCCAAGACTGAACGTGCTCTTGAACCCGATGCCACGAAACCCGATCGTGTGCAGGGCGCGCTTATTGGAATAGCCGAACCGGCACAGCGAGGCGAAATGCTCTTCGGTAAAATCCTCGCCGTTGTGTTCGAAGACAAATGCGTCGCCATCGATCTGTGCATGGGCTTCGGTTGCCCCGGCATCGTCAGCGTTCTGCAACAGCTCTGAGAGAATGTGCCGCGGACTCTGCACCTGCTTGAAAAGCTGGTGCCAGGGACCGGCAAGTTCCGGATCGGCCTCGAGCTGCTCCCAGCGCTTTTGGGAGCGATGCCTCACAGCTTCAAAATAGGCGGGCTGCTTGCTCACCGCGGGGCTTCTGCCTTGCTCAACAGGTGCTTCAGTTCAAACTGCTGTGCAGTCACACCGAATGGAGGCTCCACGTCGAAGGGCTGCCAGACATAAGCAGGGTCGCCGGCATCGCCATCGGCCACCAGCACCACTGCCAAGATATAGTTCTCCGGCTTGTTGAGTGAGGTGATGATCTCGTTTCGCGTGACCATCACAGTGGTCGCTCCATCGACACGGCCCTTCACTTCAATGAAGCGAAGATGCTGCGTTTCGGGATCGAGCGAGACGATGTCGTAGCCGATTTTCTGGGCGGATACGTCCGTTGGCTCGTTGCCCAACGCCCTCTCGGCCGCGATAACCGCATCCATTGCCGCGCGTTCGATCGCGCGCCGAGCCTCGCTGTCCTGGGAGAATGCGGTTCCGGCGGTGTCCTCTCCGTGTCCCAAGCTGCTCAGAAGACCTCGCGGGATCACGACCATTCCGCCGCGAACCCGCGGTGGCTGGGAGCTGATGAACTTTTCCTCTTCCAGCTGATCCTGGCGCCGCTTCAACCGCTCGGCGAGGTCCTCGGCGCGGCGCCGGGCATTTTGCCAGCTGAGCCGCGTCTTCTTGCCGGCTTTTTCCTCTTCCTGGAGTTCGAACGCACGACTGTCCCAGTAATTGATCTCTTTTTTGAGGCGCAGGTTCACCTCATGCTCGACTTTCGCAATCTCGGGTAGGCGGCGAGCCTTCACCTCGGTGACGTGCGATTGAGCGAGCTCGACCGTGGCAAAATTGACCGCCGTCTTCTCGAGTTCTGCCGTCAGCCAATCTGCCTTCAGTTGCTCATCTGTCGCTGCGATTTCTTCGCTGGTCGCTGGCCGCAGATTGAGATGGGGGGCAATCCCGGCGTTGACCGTGCGGCCAGTCTTGTCGATCGCTGCGAACTGCAGCTTCTGTGAAATGATGTGTTGCTTTCCAAGGCTCGTATGACGGCCGTCCTGGACACTATGCTCGAGAAGGAAGATCGCGGAGATCTCGGTGCCATCGTCAGCATCGTCGACCAGGACGGCTCCCTGCTTCATGAGCTGATCGTACTGCTCGCGAATGATGCTGATGACCGCTTCCAGCAGCGGATGCCCAGGGTAAACGAAGGTCGCTACCGGCTGCTGGTTGATTTTGCTCTTCTCGAAACAGATGCGTTCGTACTTCTTCTGAACCGGAGCACCGATTCCGATCTGCCGATCCCGCTCGCGAATGCGCATTGGAACATGCGTGATCTCCCAACGTCCATCCTCGCGTGGCTTCAATTTGCCGCCGAGTTCCTGGAAGGCTTCCACGAAGAAGCTCTGCACATGGTGCGGCTGGAGACGCTGCGCCTCCGCTTTCTCCATTTCGAGCCGCAACTCGTAAACCTTGGCCTCCGGCATAGTGTCGTTGGTCAGCGCGCGCCGCTTGAGCAGATCGAGCAGGTGCTGCTGATCGACAGCCCCGTCGACCTGCTTGAACAGGCGCTCCCGGACCTCGTCCTTCTCGCCATACTGGATCGCCTCGAACAACAGGTCCTTGAGCGCGACCCCTTCGAAAAGTTCGCCGAGAACATCGTACACTCGGCCGCCTAAGGCGGCCCGGGCCGCTTCCAGCTTTTCTAGCAACCGGGCATAGACTTCGCCTTCCCGGGTATCGGCAGCGACAATGTTCCAGAGATGGCAAACTTCCTGTTGGCCAATCCGATGAATACGGCCGAAGCGCTGCTCGATCTTGTTTGGGTTCCAGGGCAGGTCGTAGTTCACCATCAGGTGGCCACGCTGAAGGTTCACGCCTTCGCCGGCTGCGTCGTTGGCGATCAGGACAAGCAGATCCTTGTCCTGCATGAAGCGCTCGATCACCTTCCTGCGCTCTTCGCGGGCGACGCCCCCATGGATAACGTCCACTGCTTCGGGTTTGCCGAGGCGCGCACGCACCTTGTCCGTGAGGTGATGAAGCGTGTCCTTCGGTTCAGTGAAAATGATCAGTTTTCGACGGTTGCCCTCCTTGTCGATCATCAGCTCATCGTCGAGAATCCGATTGAGCTGTGACCACTTCGCGTCCTCGCCGGCTTGGAGGACTTTCAGGGCCATTTCTTCGAGGCCTTTGAGCGTCTCGACTTCAAGCATGAGTTGCTCGACCGTTTCCGCGCTCGTGGCGCCGGTCGAGATCAGATCTTCGAGGTCATCGATTTCGTCCTGGCCAAATTCCTCGATGTTGCCGAGGACCTCTTCGCTCACGATGCTTTCATTGAAGGCGGCCCGCTTGCCCCGCGCGGCGAGCTGGGCTTCCGCCAGTTCATTTTCGAGGCGCTCGCGACGCCGTTTGAGCGATTGATAAATCGCCGCGGGCGAGGATGCGAGCCGCCGCTGCAGGATCTGCAGGGCAAAGCCGACATTGTTTCGCTTCTTCCCATCCGTTTCCGTGAAACGCTGAACACGATTCATCTCGGTTCGCACATATTCGGTGACGGCGGTGTAGAGTGCTGCCTCCTTGGGGGAGAGGTCATATTTGACGGTATATGCGCAGCGCTCCGGAAAAAGCGGCCGCCCGTCGAAACGCAAAAGTTCCTCCTTGGTCAGACGGCGCATCATGTCCTCGGTATCCGCGTAGTGGACACCGTCACGGAATCGGCCCTCGAAGCGATCGCCGTCGAGCAGCGCCATAAATAGCTGGAAATCCTCTTCCTTGCCGTTGTGCGGCGTGGCGGACATGAGAAGAAGATGCCGGCAAACTTGGCCGAGCTTTTGGCCGACCTGGTAGCGTTTGGTGTATTTGACATCCCCGCCAAAGTAGGTGGCGGACATCCTGTGTGCTTCGTCGCAGATGACGAGGTCCCATTCCTGCGACTTCATCAGCTTTTCCTGGAGTTCCTCGTTTCGCGCCAGCACGTCGAGGCGAACGATCAGGCGATTGCGATCGTTGAATGGATTTCCCGATCGTGACGTCTCGATCATGTCCCGCGTGAGGATATCGAATTCGAGATTAAACTTTTCGCCAAGTTCGTCTTGCCACTGCTCGACAAGACTTCCGGGAGCTACGACCAGGCAGCGATCGAGATCGCTGCGCGCAATCAGCTCTTTCATGAGCAGACCGGCCATGATCGTTTTGCCTGCACCTGGATCGTCCGCGAGCAGGAAACGGAGAGGTTGGCGAGGCAGCATTTCGCCATAGACAGCCGAAATCTGGTGCGGCAGCGCATCAACGAGACTGGTGTGGATGGCGAGATAAGGATCAAAGTAGTGGGCCAGCTTGATGCGGTTTGCCTCAGTCACGAGCCGCAGCAAACCCCCGTCGGCGTCGAACGACCAAGGCCGCCCGCTCGCTTCGACTTCCAAACGGTATTCGTCGTCGCGGTAGAGTGTCCGCTCGGCGACCGCTCCGCTTTGATCGCGGAACACGACGTTCACCGCTTGATCGCCAATCCAATCGACACTGACGACCTGGACAGCCTGATTGGGAGCAATGCCGCGAAGAATAGCCCCACTCTTGATATCTTCGAGTGTACTCATTTGCCCCCCGATGCGTTCGAAACCCTGTCGCCCAAGAGCACGGCCTGCGAAGCGTTTGATTTGTCGAGAGCTTCTTGCACGGCCCGTTTGTTGACGGCAACGATATGCTGCCGACGAGGATCTTCTTTTTCCGGATTTCCGAGCAGGTTTAGCTTCTTCAGGACATAAAACAGCATTGCATAGCGCACGCTGACTGCGCCGGTGCCGTCGGAAAGTCCGTAATCCTTCGCAACCACCATTTGCTGGCTGGGGGTAAGTCCGGGATGCGGCGCGATGATGATGTCGAAATAGTTGTGCCAAAGCCAGTCCGCCGCACCGGATTCCCCGGATGCACCAAATTCTCCAATCTCGAGAATTCGCGGCAGCAAGAAGTCTTTGAAGCAATGTTCAAGGTGGCAGTAGGCCCGCACGTGCCAGCGAAATCCGTCGTACCCGAATGCATGCGGAGTGAAGCGCCGCCAAATGGGATCCGGCCGAACCCTATTCATTGACTGGTAGAGCACGTTCACCGATCGATCTTCGCGGACAGCCCTGAGGATGGCGCGAAGTACCTCGATATCGACCTCGCGGCGGGGAGTGATTGCAGCATCCGCCAGAGGCATGGCACCGAACCACGAATCCTCCACAGGCACGACGCCTTCGGTGACCGATCGCAGCCGAGAGAGATAGACATCGGGATCGGGGTCGAGAAAGCGCAGCATGAATTCGGGTTCGGCCAGATAGCGCTTTGCCCGGGTGTCATAGCGCAGGTTGCCCGGCGCTCGTTCCTGATAGAGGCTGAGGTCCTTCGATGCTTGCGGCACCGACACGCCAAACTGCTCGACCAGGTCAGACCGGTTGATCTCCCCTTCCCAGAACAGCCGAAACTCAATGAATTCGAGCCGTTGCTCGACACCCCAGCGCATCGCCATATCAGTCCGTATAGTTTCTAGATTGACAAATCCGTCTCATAGGTATAGTTTA
>Ga0210036_1001687_pt1 | contig 24436 bp, 22 predicted proteins | sample CryGeymeta201515_FD_185469 | JGI IMG/M metagenome (GOLD analysis project Ga0210036, IMG submission 185469) | Groundwater microbial communities from Crystal Geyser aquifers in Utah, USA - Crystal Geyser metaG 2015-15 (SPAdes) (version 2) | ecosystem: Environmental > Aquatic > Deep subsurface >...
GTCCCACCTCGGCCGGCATGAGCGATGAAACGGCGGTGTTCCTCGCCGCTGAAGGTATCGAGCGCGTCGGCCCCGGCGGCGGCGACGCCAGCGAGGCCATCACCGTCCACATCATCGCCCGCGACCACATCGATGCCTGGCTGGAGCAGTGCTACCTCGCCGGCAAGGCGGTTGACTCCAAGATCTACAGCGTGCTGCACTGGCGTAGCCGAACGACAATGCCGGGCAGCTGATTCCGGCTGAGATCCACTCGGTTTGGATGAAATCAGCAGCCTGTCGGCCATGGCCGATCGGTGCGAGGGAAAGCCGATTTGGGGCAGATTCTTCGGTCTTTTTAGGCGAATCGCACGGCTAATCAAAAAAGAACGGCAAGTCTGTCCAGATTCGTCTCTTCGGCAGTTGATCAGCGTCAAGTCCGATAGGCTGCCAGTGCAGCCCATCGTTAATCCTGTAAGGTTCAGCGAGTCGGAATGCGCTTGGCTGCAAGGCAGGGCTCGCCGGGAATACGCATTGCCTTTCCAGGAGCCCTGATGCCGCGGATGAGCGCGATTGTTTTTTCGTTCCGGCTCGCCCTTCGGGAATGGGTCTGAGTCGACATTGCAACGTTCCGACCCTTGCTGGACCCGGTTGATTCATGACTCGACCCGCTGCGACGCCCCCAGGCTGTGCATCGGCGACGTTTTGCCCGCTCGCGCATCCTCAGCTGCCGGTATTGACAAGCAGGGCGAGTCCGGCTGCGGTGCGCTCGGTCGCGAAACACCGCGGCCGCAAGATCTGGAGCCGTCTCGCGACGATCGGGTCATGAATCATCCGGGGTAACGGGCTTGCCATTCACTGTGGGTCGCGCCTTGCGCTGTCGACTCAGTCACACTCTGAATGTCACAGGATTAACGACGCGGTACACCAGGCCTCGATCAGAAGACGCGCAGCACCAGCGCCATACCTGCGGCTGCCAGCAATACCAGCCAGGTCAATGCCGTTCCCGCCAGCCGACCAAAACTGGTGCCAGCCGAGCGACTGAGTCCGACCGCGTGCAGAATTCGGCCCACCACCAGCGCACCGGCCAGCAGATGCAATGCTGCATCGGGAAGGGCACCACTGATGCCGAGCAACACCAGCAACACCAGCGCCAACGGAACATATTCGGTGAAATTGGCCTGGGTGCGGATCGCCCGCTCCAAGGCCTGGACCTGGCCGAAGCCGATTCCCACCTGGTGACGCCGACGCAGGATCACGACCTGGATCGACAAGGCGATCAATACCAGGCCCAGCAGCCCGGCATAAGGCAACAGAATTTCGACATTCATTTCAGAATAACTCCCGGGAAGCCCCGTCGCAGCCTGGGGCAGTTGCAAGATTCTAAGCGTTTCACGCGATCCCCCGCTGCGTCTTCCGCCTCGCTCTGATGTAATCTCGCGACATGAACCGTCCCCTGGTCAATCTGCGCGGCGTCCCTGAGCAAGAAGCCGAAGGCATCCGAGACACCTTGCGCGAGGCAGGCATCGAGTTCTATGAAACACCCGCGGGCAACTGGCTGATCAGCGCCGGTGCGATCTGGCTGAAGAACCCGAAAGATCGATCCCGGGCACGAACCGCGCTCGATGAATTTCAGCGTCAGCATCTCGAACAAGCCCGACGCGCGCCGGCGCCAGCGGGCTTTTTCGAACAACTGCGGCAGCGACCGCTGGAGCTGATCGGGATCGGGGCGGCAGTGCTGTTCATGCTGTGGCTGCTTGCCTGGCCGGTGCTGCATCTGGTCGGTCAATGAATCCCTGATTTGAGCGCCACCGGCGCGCACGGTCCAAGGAATCTCTGAACCCGGTTTATTCATGACTCGACCTGCTACGACGCCCCAGGCTGTGCTTCCGCAACGGTTTGCTCGGTCGCGCATCCTCACCTGCCGGTATCGACAAACCGGGCGAGTCCGGCTGCGGTGCGCTCGGTTGCAAAACACCGCGGCGACAAGACCTGGAGCCGTCTCGCGACGCTCGGGTCATGAATAATCCGGGCAGACTGAGTCGACGCGGGGAATCAAACGGCGCTTCCTGGACGCCTCATGTCCTCAACAGCCGGGCTCAAAGCCCGGACAGGCACTCCAGGAACGCATCACCGTATCGCTCCAGCTTGCGCTCGCCGACGCCATGAACCTCCGCCAACGCCTCCAGATTCTCCGGTCGCGCATCCAGCATGGCCTGCAGCGTAGCGTCGTGAAAGATTACATAGGGCGGCACGCCCTGTTCACGGGCAATCTTCTGGCGCAGTTGTCTGAGGGCCTCGAATCGCGGATCCTCGGGGCGCGGCGCACCGCCACGAACCGTCTTGCGTGCGCTGCGCCGATGGCGCTTGTCCTGCCGCATCCGAAACCTGTCTTCGCCGCGCAGCAGGGGGCGCGCCGAGGGATCCAGGCGCAAACCACCGTGCCCTTCGGGATCTGCCGCAAGGAATCCGGCAGCCAGTAACTGACGCAGCAGCGAATGCCAGAACGCCGGCGAATGCGCCTCGCCGATAGCCCAGGTCGAAAGCTCGTCATGACCGAGCGCTTCGACCCGAGCGGTGCGCTTTCCGGTCAGCACATCAACCAGGTGACCGGCACCGAAGCGCTGGCCGGTGCGGTAGACGCAGGACAATGCCATTCGCGAAGAATCCGTGGCATCAACCAGTTCGGGGGGTTCGAGACAGTTGTCGCAGCGCCCGCACTGGCCAGAGTGGGCCTCGCCGAAGTAGCCCAGCAGGGTCGGGCGGCGGCAGCCGACCTGCTCGCAAAAGCCAAGCAGGACCTCGAGTCGCTGCCGCTCCTGGCGCTGACGCTCGTCGCTCAAGCCCGATTGTTGCAGCAACTGACGCAGCCGGTACACATCTTCGATGCCATAGACCATCCAGGCATCGGCCGGCAAGCCATCGCGGCCGGCCCGGCCAGTTTCCTGGTAGTACGCCTCGATTGAGCGCGGCAGATCAAGATGGGCAACGAACCGGACATCGGGCTTGTCGATGCCCATACCGAAAGCGATGGTCGCGACCACGATGACGGCTTCGTCGGCTTGAAATCGGTCCTGGTGAGTCTGTCGGATCCGGGCATCGAGTCCGGCATGGTAGGGCAGTGCATCGAAACCGGCTGCGACCAGCCATTCGGTAACTTGCTCCGCACGTTTGCGCGACAGGCAGTAGACGATCCCCGAGCGGCCGGCATGATTGTCGCGAATGAAGTCGATCAGCTGGCGCCGCGCGTTGGCGCGTGGCTGCACCCGGTAGTGCAGATTGGGACGGTCGAAACTCGCGATGAAGCGACGGCAACCGTCAGGAAACAGGTTTTGAGCGATCTCTTCTCGAGTACGCGAATCGGCAGTCGCGGTCAATGCGATCCGCGGCAGCCCCGGAAAGCGTTCGGCCAGACTGCCCAGCTGCAGGTATTCGGGGCGGAAGTCATGGCCCCACTGCGATACGCAATGGGCCTCGTCGATCGCAAGCAACGCAATCCGGGCACGCTGCAGCAGATTCAGGGTTCGAGTCTGCATCAGCCGTTCGGGTGCGATGTAGAGCAGATCGAGCTCGCCGGTCAACAGTGCCTGCTCGACGTTGCGTTGCTGTTCAACGCTCAGCGACGAGTTCAGCACCTCGGCTCGCACACCACAGGCCTTCAGACTTTCGACCTGGTCGCGCATCAGCGCGATCAGCGGCGAGACCACGATGGCCGTTCCGTCGCGAACCAGTGCCGGAACCTGGTAGCACAGCGACTTGCCGCCGCCGGTCGGCATCAACACCAGGGCGTTTGCACCTTCGATCACCGCATTGACGATTTCCCCCTGACGACCACGAAACGCCTCAAAGCCGAATACCTCGCGCAGCACTCGAGCCGCGCGTGGATCGGAGGGCACAGATGGGTTCGGCTCGTCTCGACTCACGCGTCCAGGCCGAGTGCGACGGCGGCACGCTCGGCGCGCTCTGACCGTTCACGCAGCAACTGTGGCTCAGGGTCGGCCTGCTTGCCGAATTCAGGCCAGCCCTGTCCATGACGCCAGCACAATTCGGTCAGCACGCGGGCGTGATCGGGCTCGGCGTTCAGCGCCTGGATATAGCTGAATGTTTCGCCGCCGGCATGTTCGAACACTTCCTGATTCTCGACCCCGATCTCGTCGATGGTCTCGAGGCAGTCGACGGCAAACCCCGGGCAAACCACCTGTACGTGTCCGGTTCCGGCCCTGGCGAGCTTCTTCAAGGTTTCATCAGTGTAGGGTTTGAGCCATTCGGCCTTACCGAGACGCGACTGAAAGGTAACCATCCATTGTTCCGGCTCGAGCTTCAGGCGCTCGGCAATGCGCCGCGCCGAGGACTGGCACTGGCAGTAGTAGGGATCGCCGTCGAGCAGGTAGCGCTTGGGGATACCGTGGAACGAGAACAACAGTTTCTCGGGCACGCCATGCTCGGCCTGGTGGCTGGCAATCCGATCGGCGATCGCCTCGATCCAGGCTTCGTCTTGATGGTAGTGGGTAATCAGTCGCAGTTCCGGAATCCAGCGAACCTTCGACAAACACGCGGCCAGACCGTCGAATACGCTGGCGGTGGTCGTGGCCGAATACTGCGGATACAGCGGCAGCACGATCAGGCGCTGGACGTTGTCGGCCCGAGCCTGCGCCAGGGCCGCGGCAATGCCAGGCCGTCCGTAACGCATCGCGGGATAGACCTTGACCCGCGGCATCGAGCGCTCGAACTCGCGCTCCATCGCCCGGGCCAGGTCGACGGTGTGGTAAAGCAGTGGCGATCCACGCTCGGTCCAGACCCGGCGATAGGCCTCGGCCGACTTCGGCGAACGAAACGGGACGATCAACAGGTTCAGGATCAGCCACCAGATCGGGCGGGGCACTTCGACCACGCGCGGATCCCACAGAAACTCCCGCAGATAGCGGCGCACCGCGCCGGTTTCCGGCGCGTCAGGCGTTCCCAGGTTGGCAAGCAGTACGGCGGCTCGAGGCTGACTGCTGTGTGCCGGCAGCTTGCGTACCTCTGCGCCCGTGGTCACGGAATCGTTCATCGGATTCTCGGCTGTAAATTTCGAAGGTTCAACGGTTCGAGTGTAGCCCGCGGGCGGCGATTTTGCTTTAACGACAAATCTGCTACCATCAGACCGTGTAACTACCGCTCGAGAGTTCCGTGTCCGCGAAACGCCTGTCAATGCCGAGCCTGATGATTGGCCTCGCGATTGTTGTCGCGAGCAGCATGGCCGTGGCCGAGCCGTACGCCTACAGCGTCAATTCCCGAGGGTTTGTGCCGGATGATCAGATGCACCGCCTGTGGCGGCTGGATCTGGCCACGGGTGCCACGCAGCAATTGGGTCAGACCGGCTTCCTCGACATCGAAGGCCTGGCCTTTGACGCGGCCGGCCAGCTGTTCGGGGCCGACGACGAAAGCATGAGCCTGATTCAGGTCAACACCAACAGCGGGTTTGCGACCGCGGTGGCAAATCAGCGCACCAACATGGCGTTACCGTTTGGTCCGATGGATTTCGGCATGAGCTTCACCTGCGACGGTACGCTGCTGGTCTCGTCCGATTATCAACGCAGCCTGTTTTCCGCCAATACCGAGACCGGTGTCCTGAGTCTGATTGGCGTATCCGGCAGTCTCGGCGCGCCGATCACCGACATCGCCGCATGGGGCGACGTTCTGTACGGGATCGGTGAAGGCCATGTCGGTGCAAGCGGCAGCGCGGGCGCGCCGAATCTTTACCGCATCGATCCGGCAACAGCCACCGCGACCTTGATCGGTCCGCTGGGATCGGCCGTCGCACCGTACGCCAACGCTGGCCTCGCCTTCGACGCCGAAGGCACGCTATGGGCCGTGACTGACCGCCGCGATGGTGGGGCGGTGGACCTGCCTTCCCAGATTTTGCGCATTGATCTCGATACCGGCATCGCCTCACATGTCGCCAATGCCGATGTGGTCGGTTTTGAATCCCTCGCCATCGCGCCTCCGGGCGGTTGCAATCTGCAAGGCGAGCCCGAGCCTTTTATCGTCCCGGCGCAGTCACCGGGCGGCCTTGCTGCCATGATTCTTGCGCTGCTGGCGCTGGCATGGTGGACGCTCCATCCCGCGCGGCGGTAGAATCTGCGCCCACTCAATTGCGATTCGACGGAGAATCCCTATGGCCGGAATCAGTCCCTGGCAACTTTTGATCGTGCTGCTGATCGTCCTGCTGATCTTCGGCACCAAAAAACTGCGTAATGTCGGCGGCGACCTGGGTTCGGCCATTCGTGATTTCCGCAAGGGCGTGAATGACGGCAACAACAGCGACGATGCGGCGGACAAGCCGGCCGAGAAGACCAGTGCCGAACAGGACGGCGAGAACGGCAAGCCCTGATGGCCGGGCCGACGCATTCAACCGTTGCGGCAACTTGATTTTTTATGAACGGGGTCGGTTTCACCGAAATGCTGCTGCTGGCGATCATCGCCCTGATTGTCGTCGGTCCGCACCGGCTGCCAAAGATCGCGCGCACTGCCGGACGGCTGACCCGCCAGGCCCGCAACGCCTGGCAGAATCTGCAGAGCGAACTGCAGGCCGAGCTCGACGTCGAGCACAATCGCAAGATCATGCAGGCCCATCCAGCGGACGAGGAAGCCAGCACGCCGGCCGAAAGCCCGAATCCAGGTAGCGATGAACCCCGGCGACACGACTGACAAGGAACTGTCGCTGATCGACCACCTGCTCGAGCTGCGATCGCGACTGATCCGCTCGGTGGTCGCGGTAACGCTGTGCACGGTCGTGTTGTTGCCGTTCGCCCGCAGGCTCTACTCGCTGGTATCCGAACCCCTGGTTTCGCGCCTGCCCGAGGGCGCAAGCATGATTGCGATCGACGTGGTCTCACCGGTATTCGCGCCGTTCAAGCTGACCATGATCCTGGCGCTGCTGATTGCAATGCCCTACCTGATCTACCAGGCCTGGTCGTTCGTTGCGCCGGGCCTTTACCAGCACGAAAAACGGATTGCCAAACCACTGCTCGCAGCTGCCACGGTGCTGTTCTACCTCGGTTGCCTGTTTGCCTACTTTGTCGTCATGCCGGTGATCTTCACTTTCATCACTCGAATTGCGCCAGATGGCGTGGCAGTGATGACCGATATCAGCCGCTACCTCGATTTCATCCTGGTAATGTTCCTTGCCTTCGGCTTCTCGTTCGAGGTGCCGGTGATCACCGTGGTGCTGGTCGCGATCGGCGTGGTCACCCCGGAAGCACTCGCGCGTGCGCGCGGTTATGTTGTGGTCGGCGTGTTCTTCGTCGCCATGCTGATCACCCCGCCAGACATGATCTCGCAAACCTTGCTGGCGCTGCCGGTGTGGGCGCTGTACGAGCTGGGTATCTTGTTTTCACGCCTGGTGCGACCGAAGCAAGAGGCGGGCCAGCAGAATGCCGATCCTTCTTAGTCTGATGTCTGGTATCGACTGAGCCTATTCGAACCTTGTAAAGGATCCGCGACGCGGCGTTCCAGGCCTTGAACACAGCACAGCTTTGCCCTGATGCCGGCTTGCGCCTTGTGTCGAAGCTTTTGCGGAGCGCGTGATTCATGCTCCGGACCCTTCACACCCGAACTGAACGCCGCCTGCTGCGCTGCGCGCTCGGCTCCGACGCCTATCGACAGTAATATCTTTGAACCGCGCTCTTCTTGCGGCCATCCGCGGTTAAAGGCCGCGATCTCCCGATGGCAGCGTCCACGAAGTGATCAGGAAATGAAAAATCGCTTCCGAGCCTTCAAAAGTCAGCAAAAATCGGCGTTCTTCGTCGAACTTCGCCTAAATATCCAGATTTGAAACATTCAGGGCATTGGTTTCGATGAACTCACGACGAGGTTCGACCTCGTTCCCCATCAGGGTCGCGAAGATCGCATCGGCAGCAACGGCATCCTCGACCGTCACCTTGAGCAGGCGACGAGTTTCGGGGTTGACCGTGGTGTCCCAGAGCTGTTCAGGATTCATTTCACCCAGGCCCTTGAAGCGCTGAATCGTTCGACCCTTGCGACTTTCATCCATCAACCATCGATAGACTTCGCTGAAGCGGCGCACCGGCTGACTCTGGTTGCCGCGCTCGATACGGCCGTCTTCACCGATCAGATCGTGCACGGACGCCGCGACACGCGAAATCGCCCGATAGTCTGGCCCATGGAAGAATGCGGCATCCAGCACCGTATCCTGGCTGATCCCCTGGCTGACTCGGCTGACGACCAGGCCACCGCTATCCAGTGCGTTCAACCGCCACTTCACGCCGGCAGAAGAGGCCGCGACAAGACGCTCATGAAAGCGCTCCATCCAGGCCAAGGTTTCAAACGAAGGGTCTGTAGAAAAAGGTTCAAAATCAACAAGTTGATTGATAACCGTGGTGTCGTGACGGCGTTCCAGTCGTTCGGCGGCAAGGCTGGCAGCGTGGAATTCGGTCAGCAGCGTGTTGAGCGCGTCGCCGTGAACAGCGGGCTGCTCGTTACCCGGCATCAGGCGCGCGCCGTCCAGGGCGCGGTCGATCAGGTAGCGAACCAGCTCGGCTTCGTCTTTCAGATACCACTCCTGCTTGCCCTGCTTGATCTTGAACAACGGGGGCTGAGCGATGTAGATGTAACCCCGGTCGATCAACTCCGGCATCTGGCGGTAAAAAAACGTCAGCAACAAGGTACGAATGTGGGAGCCATCAACGTCGGCGTCGGTCATGATGATGATGCGGTGATAGCGCAGCTTCTCGACGTTGAATTCTTCCTTGCCGATGCCCGTACCCAGAGCGGTAATCAAAGTGCCGACCTCGGCCGAGCCGAGCATTTTGTCAAAACGGGCCTTCTCAACGTTGAGAATCTTGCCCTTTAGCGGCAGGATCGCCTGGGTCTTGCGGTTGCGGCCCTGCTTGGCCGAGCCGCCGGCGGAATCACCCTCGACGATAAACAGCTCCGACAGCGCCGGGTCCTTCTCCTGGCAGTCGGCTAGTTTTCCGGGAAGGCCGGCGATATCAAGCACGCCTTTGCGCCGGGTCATGTCGCGCGCCTTGCGCGCGGCTTCGCGCGCCCGCGCCGCTTCGACGGCCTTGGCAGCGATGGCCTTGGCGTCCTGCGGCTTCTCCAGCAGGAAATCGCGCAGCTTTTCGCCCAGCGTGGCTTCGACCGCTGCCTTGACCTCGCTTGATACCAGCTTGTCCTTGGTCTGGGACGAGAATTTAGGGTCGGGAACCTTGACCGAGAGCACGGCAATCAAGCCTTCGCGACAGTCATCTCCAGTCACCTGCACCTTCGCCTTCTTGGCCAGACCGCTTTCTTCGATGTAGTTGTTGAGCGTGCGGGTCAAGGCGCCGCGAAAACCGGCCAGATGGGTGCCACCATCACGCTGCGGAATTGTGTTGGTAAAGCAGTACACGCTTTCCTGGTAGGAATCGGTCCACTGCAGGGCTGCCTCGACAGTGGTGTTGCCATGCTGCGCCTCAAAATGCAGAGCATTCGGATGCAACGGCGACTTCTTTGCGCCGAGGAGTTCGACGAAGGAGCGAATCCCACCCTTGTATTCGAAACGGTCGCGCCGATCGCTGCGCTCGTCATAAAGTTCGATAGCGACGCCGGAGTTAAGAAAACTCAACTCGCGCAAACGGCGCGCGAGGATGTCGTAATGGAATTCGACGTCAGTAAAGACTTCCCGGCTTGGCAGAAACCGAACTTCGGTACCGGTCTGATCACTGGGTCCGGTCGCTTCGAGCGGCTTGTCCGCAACACCCATGCGATAGGTCTGCGTCCAAAGATGGCCCTGACGCTGAATTACCAGCTCGAGTTTTTCCGAAAGCGCGTTGACGACCGAAACCCCGACCCCGTGCAGTCCACCGGAAACCTTGTAGGAGTTGTCATCGAACTTGCCGCCCGCATGCAGCACGGTCATGATGACCTCGGCCGCGGACTTCCCCTCTCCCTCGTGCATGTCGACCGGAATACCGCGACCATTGTCCTGAATACTGGCCGAGCCATCGACGTGCAGTGTCACCAAAATGCGATCGCAATGGCCCGCGAGGGCTTCATCGATCGCGTTGTCGACCACCTCGAACACCATGTGGTGGAGGCCGGTGCCGTCATCGGTGTCACCGATGTACATGCCCGGGCGCTTGCGTACTGCGTCCAGGCCCTTGAGCACTTTGATACTGGAGGAAGAATAGCTGTCTTTGGTCATTCTGGATTCCGTTCGGAATGAATCGACGGCCGAGGCGGGCACCCCCGTGAGTGGGTTTCTGAAACTCCCCGACCGTGGGCTGAAATTATAGCATTGGCCGGATTTTTCCTTGTTCCACGTGGAACATCCGACTCTGAACCGCTGGTTTTGGATCGACCGCTGTGACCCAGACCTGGCTGGGCTGACACGGCAGCCAGGCCAGCAGAGCATCCAGGTGCGGGCGGTCGAGCTCAGACACCGGGTCGTCAAGCAACAGCAGCGGCGTCTGGCCGCGCCGTTGCTGAAGGGTCAGAGCAGCAAGCCGCAGCAATAGCGCCCCGAGTTTCATCTGGCCGCGCGAAAAGCGTCGCGCGACTGGCCGGCCGGTGTCGCGCACCAGCAGATCGGCTCGATGTGGGCCGTCGCGGGTATGCGCCACGGCTCGATCACGCTCCCGGTTGTTCCGCCACACGCCAAGGTACCCGCCCTCAAAAGACGCTGCGCTGCGATACTCCAGATTCAGGCGGGGTAGCCTGAAACCGATCTCTGCCTGCACATCGACCAGTGCCACGGCCAGTTGCTCCACCCATTCTTCGCGACAGCGATCAACCGCTACCGCAGGTTCGACCATTGATGCTTCCAACGCATCCAGCGTGGTCGGCCCGGCCAGATCGCGCAAGGCCGCATTTCGTTGGCGAAGCGCTCGCTGGTAGCGACGCCAGTTTTCAAGATAAGAATGTTCCACGTGGAACATCAGCCAGTCCAGGAAACTGCGGCGCAATGCAGGGGGGCCTTCCAGCAGTTGGTGATTTTCAGGATCGACCAGCACCAGCGGCAAACAACGCGCAAACTCGCTCATGCGCCTGCAGTCACGGCCATCAATGCGACCCGCCCATTCACCGGCGCTGCGTTCCATCCCCAGACGGTGTTCCGGCATCGCGGTACTCGCCACGATGCGGGACCGGCGCGCACCGTCCCGAATGACAGGCGATAGGGTCGCCGAACGGAACGAACGGCCCCGGGCAAGCAGGTAAATGGCTTCGAGCACACTGGTTTTGCCCGAACCATTGGCTCCATACAGCCAGTGGATCCCAGCCCCACCCTCCATATGCACGGACTCGAGATTTCGAAGATCGACGATGTCGAGCGTGCAAAGGTGCATAGGACCGGCGTCGGAGGCCGGATTCTGGTCGGCGCGGTTCAGAGCTTCAACGGCATGACCACCTGACGCACCGTGTCGTTGTCGACCGCCGTGATCAGGCAGGAACTGTCGGCACTCTTGAGCGACAGCAGGGCGCGTTCACCATCGATGGAGCCCAGGGCTTCCAGCAGATAATTGACGTTGAAGCCAACCACCAGGCCGTCGTAGTTATGCTCGGCCTCGATTTCTTCGGTCGCCTCTTCCTGCTGCGGGTTGTGCGCCACGATCCGGAGCGCGCCCGGATTCGATTCGATTCTGACGCCACGATATTTTTCGTTGGACAGGATGGCTGCGCGCTGTAGCGAGCGGATGAAAGCAGCCCGCTCCAGCGTCATCGCCTTGCCCTGACTCAGCGGGATCACCGCCTCGTAGTCCGGGAAGCGACCATCGATCAGTTTGGTCGTCATGGTCAATCCGCGACGCTTGACCTGCAGGAAGTTGCTGCCAAGCGCCAGTTCCACCGGCTCGTCTTCAGCGGAGAGAATACGCGACAGCTCCATCACGCCCTTACGCGGAACGACTACAGAACGCCCTTCACCGGGCGTATCGGCCTCGAATTCAGCCAGTGCCAGACGGTGACCGTCGGTTGCAACCGCGCGCAACAGACCGCTACGGAACTCCATCAACAAGCCGTTGAGGTAATGCCGTACGTCCTGGCTGGCCATCGCAAAACTGGTCTTTTCGATCAGCCAGCCCAGCTTCTGCTCCGATACCGTCAGCCGGTCGGCATCACCTCGTCCTTCGCCGGAAGGAAACTCGGCCGCGGGCAATGTTGCCAGGGTGAAGCGTGATCGACCCGCATGCAGTGCCAGCTTCTCGCCGTTGAGCTGAACGTCGATGCGGATGCCTTCCGGCAGCGCCTTGCAGATATCGACCAGCTTGCGCGCCGGAACGGTCACGCTGCCGGGTTGAGCAACGTCGGCCGAGACCGTGCCGACCATTTCAACTTCCATGTCGGAACCGGTGATCCGCAGACTGTCCTGGTCGGCTTCAATCAGGAAGTTTGCCAGTACCGGGAGGGTCTGACGCCGTTCCACGACGCCGACAACCTGGCTGATCGGAACCAGCAGCGCTTCACGTTGAATCGAGAACTTCATGATTCCTCCCAGGGGTCCGGATACATCGCTGACCGTGGTTGTATTTGAATTGGTTTAACAATCAAACCTGTAATAACAAGCCTTGTGTATAACAGGATAATCCTGATTTCCCTTTTATAATCATATGGTTGATCATATCACTCGGCATGTCTTCCGGCTGGTGCAAGCTGTGGATAAGCGGTGCATTGAATGCCACCCGGATTTTGCTCCACGTTTATCCACAGCTTCTTCAGGCTTGTGTCCAGAACCTTATCCCGCCAGCTCGCGGAGCAACCGCGCATGGTCTTCCCGAAGCCGGGCATCGGTTTCGCACAAGCTTTCAATTTTACGACAGGCATGCAACACGGTGGTATGGTCGCGTCCCCCGAAGGCTTCGCCGATCTCGGGCAGGGAATGCTGCGTCAGGCCCTTTGCCAGGTACATCGCCATCTGCCTCGGCCGGGCGATCGCTCGCGTACGCCGCTTCGACAGCAGGTCGGTGACCCGTAACTGGTAGAAACCAGCAACGACCTTCTGTATGTTTTCGAGGGTGATCTGGCGATCGTGCACCGCCAGCACGTCGCGCAGGATCTCGCGGGTGTAGTCCTCGTCGATGATTCGGCCGGAGAATCGGGCATTGGCGATCAGCGAGTTCAAAGCGCCCTCCAGGTCGCGCACGTTCGAGCGCATTCGGCGGGCGATCAGCATCGCCACCGGTTCCTGCAAATCCAGCCCCGACTCATTGGCCTTCTTCATCAGGATCGCCACCCGGGTCTCGAAGTCAGGCGGCTCGAGCGGAACCGACAGGCCCCAGCCGAAACGCGAGCGCAGCCTGGCCTCGATGCCCTCGACCTCCTTGGGGTAGCGATCGCAGGTCATGATGATCTGCTGGCGCGATTCGAGCAAGGCGTTGAAAGTATGAAAAAACTCCTCCTGGGAGCGCTCCTTGCTGGCGAAAAACTGGATGTCATCGATCATCAGCGCGTCCACTGAGCGGTAGCGCGCCTTGAACGCGTCGATCGACCCGTGGCGCAGGGCATGGATCATTTCGCTGACAAATTTTTCGGAATGCAGGTAGACGATCCGGAAGTTCGGATCGCGCTCGGCCAGCGCATGGCCGATGGCGTGCAGCAAGTGCGTTTTCCCCAAACCGGTGCCGCCGTATAGCAGCAGCGGGTTGTAGCTGCGGCCGGGGTCGCGCGTGACCTGCTGTGCGGCGGCGTAACCCAGTTCGTTGGACTTGCCGAGCACGAAGTTGTCGAAGCGGTAGCGATCATCCAGTCCGGCGACAAATCCTTTGCGGCGCGAGGTCGAGTTTGATTCCGTTGACGCTGCGGCATTACCGCCGACGCGCACATCGACCGAATCCCGAGCGATGCCGTTGGTGCCAAAGAAATCGCGCATCAGGCCGAGATATTGCTCGCGCACCTGCTCGCAGACGAAATCGTTCGGCGCCAGCAAACGGATCGATTGCCGGTCGCCCTCGACCCGCAGCGGGCGCAGCCAGGTGTTGACCTCTTCGGGCGGAATTTCCCGCTCCAGCCGGTCAAGACAGCGCTTCCACAGTGTGGCAAGTTCTTCCAAGTCGAATCCCGTGACCTCAACCCGAACCTTTCATGACCGGATCACCCACGAGGGCTTCAGATCCGGCAGACACAGCGATGTTGTGAACGAGCACACACGAAGCGCACTCATCCGTGCGCTGCGGATGCGAATCTGAGTAAGACACTGTCGGCGCGAGGCCGGGGCCATCGTGGTCGATCGGGCCATGTAGAGTCCGGGTTCAATGATGCAGGCGCCAAGTGTGCGCGGTTGACGCTTGATTATCCACAACCTGACCCGAAAAAGGTGGCAGCTTGAAGCGCTGCGATTGATTGTGGCCCCGCTCTTGCTGCATGCCGCGCGGGCACGGTATAATCGCGGTCTTTTTCCACTGCTGGTCAGCCGCTGGTGCGCGCTGCCGGCCCAGGTCGGCCCGGCCGACATACTCGAATGAGCGAAGGATTGAAATCATGAAACGCACTTTCCAGCCCAGCCGTCTCAAACGCGCCCGTCGTCACGGCTTCCGTGCCCGCATGGCGACCCGTTCAGGTCGTGCCATCATTGCGGCCCGTCGCGCCCGCGGTCGCAAGCGCCTGACGGCCTGATTCCGACCGTTACCGATCCGGCTTCCGGCAGATTCGAGCGTGGGCCGGCAATGCAGGGAGCCGAACGTTTTCCGCGCTCGGCGCGTCTGCTGCGCCCGACAGAATTCCGGCGCGTGTTTTCCTGCCGCACGGTGCGCCAGAACCGACTGTTCCGGATTCACCTGGCACCGCCAGTGCCCAGCGAGCTGTCCGCAGGTGCTGGCGAAACGCCGTCGGCCCGAATCGGGCTGGCGATCGCGCGCCGCGCGATACGCCATGCCCATGACCGCAATCGGATCAAGCGGATGGCACGCGAAACATTCCGCCAGCGCCGCGGACGGATTCTGCCGGGCGACTATGTAGTGACCGCAAATCCTGCGGCAGTCACGGCGAGCCCGTCCGAACTACGCGCCGCACTCGATCACCTCTGGCAAAGCCTTGAACTGAAATGACCACCCGCAACCTTCTTCTGCTTCTGCTGGCCTTTCTCGGTCTGATGATCTATATCGAGTGGCAAAGCGACTACGCCAACCCGGTGCCAAGGCCGGTCGAATCATTGCCCGGCGCGGAGGAGCGCCTTCGCGCGGCCGGCACTGCAACCGATGACAGTGACTTGCCCCCTCTGCCTGATGTGGAGTTGTCCGCGCCGCAAGCGGCTGCCCCGGAAGCTGAACCGAGCCTGGCCGAGTTCCGCTCCGGGAGCCGCATCGAAGTCGAAACCGACCTGCTGATCGCACAGATCGATCCACGCGGTGGCGTGCTGACCGAGCTTCGATTGAAGAAGATCCCGGTGCGGGTCGACCAGCCGGACCAGCCGTTCGTATTGCTCAACGACGAGTTGCCGGCGCTGCATGTCGCGCTGACAGGCCTGGTCGACACCGAGCGGCGCTCGCCGAATCACACCAGTCAGTATCGCTTCGATCAGGAATATTACGAGCTGGCGAAAGATGCAGATACTGTGGTGGTGCCGCTGTACTGGACCGGCGATGATGGCCTGGAGGTGGTTCAGCGTTGGGTTTTTCGCCGCGACGATTACGTTATCGAGCACCAGTTCGAAATCGTCAACGGCAGTGCCGAACCATGGCGCGGCAGCCGCTACCTGCGCTTGCAGCGAACCCCGGCCCGCACCAGCAACGGCATGAGCTTCACCAACCCCGAGCGCATCAGTTATAACGGAGCGGCGGTGTTCAGTCCGGAGGACCGCTTCTCCAAGTTGCCGTTCGACGAGTTCGGTGAAAAGACCTACCAGAACACCATTACCGGCGGCTGGGCAGGGATGGTCGAACACTATTTCCTGAGTGCCTGGATTCCATCGGCCGAACAGCCACACGAGTACACCTCACGCCTGATCGAGCGCGACAGCCCGAACCGTTACGCTGTCACCGTGACCTCTGCAACCCAGGCGCTGGAGCCTGGTGAGCGCACCAGCTTCGATGCCCGACTGTTTGCTGGACCGAAGCAACAGAACCGTCTTGCCGAGATCGCCCCCGGTCTGGACCTCACGGTCGACTATGGCATCTTCACAGTGTTCTCCAAGCCGCTGTTCTGGCTGCTCGACCACATCCACAGCCTGGTGCGGAATTGGGGTCTCGCCATCGTTCTGCTGACGCTGCTGATCAAGCTGGCGTTCTACAAGCTGACCCAGGCGCAGTTCCGATCGATGGGCAAGCTGCGCAAACTGCAGCCGCGCATCCAGCAACTCAAGGAACGCCACGGCGATGACCGTCAAAAATTCGGTCAGGCGATGATGGAGATCTACAAGAAAGAGAAGGTCAATCCGCTGGGCGGTTGCCTTCCGATCCTGGTTCAGATCCCGATCTTCATCGCCCTGTACTGGGTGCTGCTGGAGTCGGTCGAGTTGCGTCAGGCAGGTTTCCTCTGGGTGCCCGATCTGTCTCGTCCCGATCCGTTGTTCATCCTGCCGGTGATCAACGGCGCCTTCATGATCATCACCCAACGCCTGACTCCGATGGTCGGCATGGACCCGATGCAGAAGAAGATCATGCAATGGCTGCCGGTAGCCTTTGCCGTGATGTTCGCCTTCTTCCCGGCCGGTCTGGTGCTGTACTGGGCCTCCAACAGCGGTATTTCGCTGGCCCAGCAGTGGCACATCCTGCGCCAGATCGAGGCCGAGGAAACGCGCGCCCGCGCCTGAGTGCGGCTCGGGCGGCGATTCGGGTCCGGCCCTTCTGCCTTGCGCATGAGTGACAGCATCTGCGCGATTGCAACGCCGCCCGGCCGGGGCGGTGTCGGCATCGTGCGCATCTCTGGACCGACGGTTCCGGAACTCGCAAAGCGCCTGATCGGACGCTGCCCGTCGCCGCGCCACGCAGTGCGCGCCCGCGTTCGAACTGCCGGGGGCCCGGTGCTCGATGATGGTCTAGCGCTGTTTTTCGAAGCGCCGCATTCATTTACCGGTGAGCACGTGCTGGAATTGCAGCTGCACGGCGCGCCGGTCGTGCTCGAGCAGGTGCTATCGGCTTGCGTCGCGGCAGGCGCCCGCCGCGCCGCACCGGGGGAGTTCAGCCAGCGTGCCTTTCTCAACAACAAACTCGACCTCGCCCAGGCCGAAGCCGTCGCCGACCTGATCGCCGCGACCAGCGCGCAATCCGCGCGCGCGGCGCGGCGCAGCCTCGAAGGAAAGTTCTCCGAGCAGGTCGAGCTGGTGACCGAATCCATCACCCGGTTGCGGGTGCAGGTCGAGGCGGCGCTGGATTTCCCCGACGAGGACATCGACTTTCTTGCCGACGGCGAAGTGGCATCCGCCGTGGCGCGCTGCATCCAGTCCACCACAGCGCTGCTGGCCCAGGCACGCGTCGGCCAGGTGCTCAATAATGGCATCAGGATTGCGATCGTCGGTCGCCCCAATGCGGGCAAGTCCAGCCTGTTCAACGCCCTGCTGCGCCGAGATGCAGCGATCGTCACCGAAATTCCCGGCACAACCCGCGACGTGCTGCGCGAGACCATCCATTTCGGCGGAATTCCGGCCCTTCTGGCCGATACCGCGGGTTTGCGCCAGACCGACGATCCGGTCGAACGTGAGGGTGTGCGGCGCGCTGAAGCGGAGCTTGCCGAAGCCGACGTGGTGCTGTGGGTGCGCGATGCCGCGGATCCGCATACCGAGTCGCGGCCGGCGACCGTGCGACCCGTCATCGAGATTCTCAACAAGATCGACCGTACCGACCTCGACAGCGGACGCGACGGCAGCGTTGTTCGCCTGTCGGCGCTTGCCGGCGCCGGCCTGGAACAGCTCGACGCCGCGATCAACGAGGCGCTGGGCCTGGACCCGGCCACCGAGACCGTCACCTCCGCTCGCGCCCGCCACGTCGAATGCATCGAAGCCGCACTGGCCCACCTCGAAGTCGGCCAGGCAGAGCTTGCAGCAACCGGTTCAGGCGAACTGCTGGCCGAAGAACTCAGGCGTGCCGCCGATCAGCTCGGTGAAATCACCGGCAAACTACACTCCGACGAACTCCTAGGACGAATCTTCTCCTCGTTCTGCATCGGCAAGTAAGCCCACGACCGGACGAAGCAAGCGGTCGGGTTCTGTGGTTTCGTTGCTTGGCTGAACCGCGCGCCGTCGCACGATCCTGCCCGCCGTAGGGTGGATAAGCGCAGCGCATCAACCGCACATCGCCCAAAGCAACGTCGCTTCGTCACCCTGACAATCGCCCCATCCTGTCGGTCCTCCGCAAGCAAGGCAAGGAAGCCATTTCGCAGGCGCTGTCCCAAGCGGTGAATGCGCTGACGCTTATCCATCGTAACGAAGCATCGCGCCCTGACCCACTCATTTCGCTTCCACCCACCCCGTCCACCACCTAACCTGACACTTGAAACATGCAACCTGAAACTACCGAACCCCGGTACAGCTCCTGCCGCGCAACCCCTGGAAACTGGAAACTGAATCACAAAAACTGTCTTGAACAAAATTGACTCCGTCCCGTCACCCTGCCTATGCTGTCGCTCCTTCAGTTCTTCCGGAGTGCTTCGATGACCGCCGCCATTCAGCAGCAGATCCTGCACCGGGCCCAGGCTTCGGCCGACCAGCTCTACCTGTGTCAGCCAATCGACCGGCAGTGGCGCCACTGGACCTGGAGTCAGGCGGTGGACGAAGGCCAGCGCTTTGCAGCAGCCCTCCAGACCCTGGGCTTGAAGCCCGGCGACCGGGTCGGGCTGATGTCGAAGAATTGCGCCCACTGGGTGATCGCCGATCTGGCCCTGCTGCTGGGTGGCTTCGTCAGTGTGCCGATCTACCCGACTGCCAATGCGCGCACGATCCGCCAGATCCTCGATCACAGCGGCGCGTCGGCCTGTATCGTCGGCAAGCTCGAACATCCAGAAACGCAACTGGCCGGCATCGATGCGGCGCTGCCGACTATCGCCATGCCCTACCCGGGAGCAGCCGGCACCCATGACTGGGAAGCGCTGCTGGCCGAGCAGGTCGCCGAGTTTCAGCTACACGCCGCGGCCGAGGGTGATCTCGCCACCTTGCTCTACACCTCCGGCTCGACCGGCGAGCCCAAGGGCGCGATGCACAGCTATGCCAACTTCGCCTATGTCGGCGAAACTCTGGGTGCTGCAATCGGCACACGCGACGGCGATCGGGTGCTGTCCTACCTGCCGCTGTCGCACTGCACCGAGCGCGCTTATGTCGAGGCTGGCAGCTTCTACGGCGGCACCACACTGTACTTCGTCGAAACGCTGGAGACCTTCATGGACGATCTGCAGCATGCCCGGCCGACCCTGTTTGGCTCGGTGCCTCGACTGTGGAAGAAGTTCCAGCTCGGTGTGCTCGAGAAGCTGCCGCACGACAAGCTTGAATTGATGATGAAACTTCCGATTGTGCGCGGCCTGGTGGGTGCGAAAATTCGTAAAGGCCTTGGGCTGGATGCGGCCGACTGGTATGCCTCCGGCTCGGCGCCGATCGCGCCGGTGCTGCTGAAATGGTGGCATCGCCTGGGTGTGACCATCAGTGAAGGTTGGGGCATGACCGAGACTTTCGCCTACGGCACCCAGGTCGGCCGCGGCGTCAAGCCACGCTTTGGCAGCATCAGTAAGGCATTGCCCGGCGTCGAGTTGAAAATTGCTGAAGGCGACGAACTGCTGATCCGCTGTCCGTGCATGATGCAGGGCTACTACCGAGATGAAGCGATGACGAAGGACTGCTTCATCGCCGGCTGGTTCCGCACCGGCGACCGCGCCTCGATCGACAGCGATGGCTGGGTATCGATCACCGGCCGGGTCAAGGAAGTGTTCAAGACCACCAAGGGCAAGTACGTCGCGCCGGTGCCGCTGGAAAGCCTGCTGGCGCGCAACGAACTGATCGAACAGGCCTGCGTCGTCGGCGACCACCTCGACCAGCCGCTTGCGCTGGTGCAGCTGGCCGAACACGTCGATCTGGAGATGCGTGAACTGCGCCAGCAACTGGTCGAGACCCTGGACCAGGTCAATACCGAACTCGAGCCACACCAAAAGATCGGCCGAATTCTCGTCATCCGCGAGCGCTGGAGCATCGACAATGAGTTGATCACACCGACGCTCAAGATCCGCCGCGAGAAGATCCAGCAGCGCTACCGCGATGCCATTCACGGCAGCGGCGACCGCGTCGCCTTCATCGGTCATGCCGAGGGATGATTCAGCGCCGCCGGCGACCCCAAACCGCTACAGGAGCGCCCTCCGCAGCGCGACCCGGGTGTTGGCCGCCCTTCCGACACATCATCGCCCGGCAGAGCGGGCTCGTACAGCGTGACCTGCCGGCAACCCGATCCAACCATTGACCCCGAGCCCCCAATGTCCCGAATTCTCACCGCCGCACTTCTTGCCCTGTCGCTGAACCTTCCGGCCCTGGCCGCGATCGAACCCGCCCCCGACCGTGCCGAAGGCGAAGGCCCGTTTCCGCAGCTGATTCTGCGCGGCGTGACGGTGATCGACGGCACCGGCGCACCGCCGGTCGGGCCGGTCGACCTGGTGATCGAGGGCGACCGCATCACGAATATCGTCTCGCTGGGCGCGCCCGGTCTGCCGATCGACCCTGCGCGCCGGCCCCAGCTTTCCCCCGGCGGCCGCGAGATCGAGCTTACCGGCTACCACGTGCTGCCCGGCTTGATCGACATGCACGCCCACATCGGCGGCGATGACCAGGGCACGCCGGCCGAATACGTCTACAAGCTATGGCTGGGTCACGGCATCACCACCATCCGCGAACCGGGTTCGTTCAACGGCCTGGACTGGGTGCTGAACGAGCGCCAGCGCCAGGCAGAAGGAAAAATCACTGCGCCGCAGATCATTGCCTACTCGGCGTTCGGCCAGGGCCGCGACGAACCGATCACCACCGCTGACCAGGCGCGCCGCTGGGTGCGCCAGATCAAAGAGCGGGGTGCTGCAGGCATCAAGTTCTTCGGTGCCCGCCCCGACGTGTTGCTGGCCGCGATCGAGGAAGCGAAAGCCATCGGCCTCGGTACCGCGATGCATCACGCCCAGCTCGATGTGGCCCGCGCCAACGTGCTGGCGACCGCGCGCGCCGGGCTGACCACGATGGAGCACTGGTACGGCCTGCCCGAAGCCTTGTTCGCCGACCGCACCGTCCAGCACTACCCGGCTGACTACAACTACGCCGATGAATACGACCGCTTCGCCGAGGCTGGACGGCTGTGGCGCCAGGCCGCCGGACCTGACCACCCGCGCTGGAAAGCGGTGCGAGACGAGCTGATCGAACTCGGCTTCACCGTCAACCCGACCCTGACCATCTACCAGGCCAACCGCGATTTCATGGCCCAGCGCACGGCCGAATGGCATCCGCACTACACCCTGCCGAGCCTGTGGGACTTCTTTGCCCCCAGCCGCCGCGCCCACGGCAGCTACTGGCTGCGCTGGTCGACCACCAACGAGGCCGACTGGCGCGACAACTTCCGCCGCTGGATGGATTTCCTGGTCGACTACAAGAACCACGGCGGCCGGGTCACGGTCGGCTCGGACTCCGGCTACATCTACAAGCTCTACGGCTTCGGCTACGTGCAGGAACTGGAGCTGCTGCAGGAAGCCGGCTTCCACCCGCTGGAAGTGCTGCGCGCCGCGACCCTCGACGGCGCCCGCACGCTGGGCATCGACGACCACACCGGCTCGATCGAAATCGGCAAGCGCGCCGACCTTGTCGTGGTCAAGGAAAACCCGCTGGCCGACTGGAAAGTGCTCTACGGCACCGGTGCCGTGCGCGTGACCGAAGACAACCGCGTCATCCGCACCCAGGGCCTGCGCCACACCATCGTCGGCGGAATCGTCTTCGACGCAGAACAACTGCGCGCCGACGTGCGGGCGATGGTCAAGCGCGCCTGGGAAGAGGCCGGGCGGACGCTGGAGCAGCCGGGGCTGGATGCTGTCGGAGAATGAATCGAAGCTGCGAGCCGTATCTCGAGTTTGCTTCAGGCTGTAGCTCGTGGTCATGCGCACGATTCGTCGTCAGAATCACCCGTCATGCATTCGATATCCGCAAGCGAAGCGCGTACCCGGCTTGGCCGCTTGATTGAAAAAGCGGCCCATTCAAATGCGCCGCTGCGGATCATCGGCAAGCGCAAAATGCCGTACGCGTATCCCAACAGCAATGGGAATCGGTGGCTGAAACGCTGGCGCTGCTCTCGATGCCGGGATGTGCGAATCGATTCGCGGGGGCATGACCACAGCCATGGAATCCTGCTCGGATGACCCCGGCTGGTAACACGGCGACGTTGCAGACTCCGAGGTTCAACCGCCTTACGGCCCCCAAGCCACTACAATTCGCGGGTCGAATTCGTTTCCCTCAAATCGCATCAGGAGTCGTCAATGACCGAAGCCACCAACCCCCGCGTCGCCCTGGACATCAAGATCGGCGATGAAGCCGCCGGCACCGTCGTGCTGGAACTGTTCGCCGATGTCGTGCCGAAGACCGCCGAGAACTTCCGCGCCCTGTGCACCGGTGAGAAGGGCATGGGCTATGCCGGCAGCCCGTTCCACCGCATCATCCCCGAGTTCATGATCCAGGGCGGCGACTTCACCCGGGGCAACGGCACCGGCGGCAAGTCCATCTACGGCGACCGCTTCCCCGACGAGAACTTCCAGATCAAGCACACCGAGGCCGGGCTGCTGTCGATGGCCAACGCCGGCCCCAACACCAACGGCTCACAGTTCTTCATCACCGTCGCGCCGACGCCCTGGCTCGACGGCAAGCACGTCGTGTTCGGCAAGGTGGTCGAAGGCATGGACGTGATCCGGGCGATGGAAGCCGTCGGCAGCCGAAGCGGCCAGACCAGCAAACCCGTCAAGCTGGAAGCCTGCCGGGAACTCTGATCCGGTTTGCCCCCCACAAATCTGGTGCACGGCGACGCATTTACCATGCGCAACCACGACGGCGATCCGATCACCTTCGCTGAGTGGGCTTACCTCAGCAAAGGGCGTTTCCAGCGTCGCGATTTCCGCGTCAATGTGTTCGCTGGACCATCCGCGTTCAGCGCCGATGGTTCGCTGTTTGCTCCTCTCGGCAAGCATGAGATCTTTGGGCCGGAGAAATCCAGGCCGTCGGCCACGATGGCGGAGTTCGCCGAAAGCGCACTGCCGGAGCCGCGGGATGACGACTGATCGTTACCACGCCAGCGGCCCGCAGACCGACTGGCAGCCCGACTCGAATGGGCAGGTTCTGCGTAACAAGATAGGGATTATCGATCCAGCGGAGATCGACGAGATCGAGTTGGACCTCCTGTTGCAACTCTACGAACTGGTGCTGGGCGACCAGCTCCCCGCGCGCCAGCTACACGTGACCGATCTGAAGGAATGGCACCGATTATGGTTGGGCAACCTCTACGATTGGGCCGGGGACGAGCGCTCGGTCAACGTATCCAAGGAAGATTTCCAGTTCGCGGCAGCAGGACAGATTCCGCGTCTGTTGCGGGAATTCGAGGCCCAGTATCTCCACCCGTGCACGCCCTGCACCGGATTGGACGATGTGGCGCTGGTCGACGCGATTGCGCAATGTCATGTCGAACTGATCCTGGTGCACCCGTTTCGAGAGGGCAACGGACGGTTGTCACGCCTTCTCGCCGACGTGATGGCCGTGCAGGCTGGGAGAGAGCCGCTCGATTACAGCGCGTGGGATGCCGACAGGACAGCGTACTTCTCAGCGATACAGCGCGGACTTGACCGGGACTACGTCCCGATGCGAGCACTGGTCAGCCGCGCGTTGGACGCCGCGCAGGCTTGATGGCGAGTGTGACCGGCGATGACACGCAGCGCGGCTTTAGCAGACGGGCTTCGATATCGGCGATGCGCTGCCCGGTTTCGATGGCGGTCGAACTTGCCACGGCGCGAACGACGGCCTTTCGGCTTGGCTGCTGGCGACGAATCGAGACGGGCATGAGAGGGGCCGAAATTCGTTTAGAAGATCATTGTACCGGAGCTGCGGAATGAATGGAAACTGGCAGGGAGCCTGCAGCCGCAGGGCGATGAATGATTAGCCAGGCGGCCTTTGCGTTGCGCGGCCCCAACACCAACGGCTCGCAGTTCTTCATCACCGTCGCCCCGACGCCCTGGCTCGACGGCAAGCACGTCGTGTTCGGCAAGGTGGTCGAAGGCATGGACGTGATCCGGGCGATGGAAGCTGTCGGCAGCCGGAGCGGCGAGACCAGCAAGCCTGTCATGCTGGAAGCCTGCCGGGAACTCTGATCCGCAGCTTCATCCAGCCGCCACACCCCGACGCCCCGGCCCCCGGCCGGGCGCCATAAACGTGGACACCCATTGGCATAAACGTGGACACCCATCATCATCATAAACGTGGACACCCATCATTAGGAAGAACTCGCGCCTTGGATGTGCCGTTACAGAGGATCCGGCCTCGTTTTGGTCGTCGCTGTGGCTAATGTCGATG
>Ga0210036_1001691_pt1 | contig 24414 bp, 16 predicted proteins | sample CryGeymeta201515_FD_185469 | JGI IMG/M metagenome (GOLD analysis project Ga0210036, IMG submission 185469) | Groundwater microbial communities from Crystal Geyser aquifers in Utah, USA - Crystal Geyser metaG 2015-15 (SPAdes) (version 2) | ecosystem: Environmental > Aquatic > Deep subsurface >...
GTTGGTCTTGGGGATACAACTCGACATCGACTGGTTCATGCTCGTCCTTGTCGAGTTTTGGTGCCAAGGTATCCTTGTCAAAGCCCAGGCCATCAGTATTGCTGTCATAACTGCTGCTGCTGCTGCTGTAATTGTTACTGCTCATCTTTTTGATGGTTACAGAAATAACCGCCACCGCGGTCGCAAATAAGGTCATGGTTGACACCAGACTTAAAATGGCGCGATACCTTCGTTTGGTATAGTAAGAATTTTCTACCGTCTTGAAGAGATGAGCTGTACTAACTAAATCGGAATCACTCTCTTCGGAAGCACTGCATACAATCATGGTATCATCGATGGCATCGGTATTCTTGTCTTCCATGCGACGAGGTGACGGTACCTTGCATTCAGGCAAGGGGCTAACAAATATTCGACTGCTTTGATGGTTCCTGGACGGCGGCATGGTGTCGGTGACTTTTGATACTCTTGTTTGAAAAAAAGGAGTTTTTCTAACAGATCTATCTATTCTATAATATAACGAGTTCTGGAAGACGGGCAAAACGGGGCCAGCTCAATCACAAAGAAAAAATGATTCTGCAGCTGAATGATGCTGATGATGATGGTGTTGCGGTTTTGTAGATTGAACGTGCTTCACAGTAGACTAGTGGAGGGAGAAGATACAGTTTACTTTATGATCAAAACAAAACAAAAAAAAACGGATACATGCAGTATGGTACCCCAAAAGCAGAATATTGGTTAAGTGAGCCAAATGTTTGAATTTCTCCTACTTAGTCTTTCAAACTGTAATTAAATAATTTAAAAAGATCATATTGACACCCCGGGCAGTTGTTTGATGTTGAAAAGCAGCAGGGCAGTTTGATCGTATCGTAATAGTCTACTACAGTACTAGCTAGTAGACTAGTACTAGTAGTAGTAGTAGTCTAGTAGTACTCTACTACCAGGGGTAGTTTAGAGTGCCTCCTCACATCTTACTATCCCTATCTCATTCATCATCATCAATGGTAAAATTCTTGTCTTTTTAAAAAAGTAAAGACTTTCTAGTAGGGCTCTCTAATAAGAGGTAGTAGTAGTAGTATTTGAAGTACCTAGCTAGTAGGCTACCAGGTACTCTTATGTAAAGTTGGTACCAGGAATGGTATTTATTTTGTGGAGAGGCAATCATGTTTACTACTTCTATCTACTACCAGTATCTAGTACTCCGAAGCTTCAGGACGAAGCCTTTAGCATCATCAAAAGTAGAAAAATCCATCAATTGGGCTTCAGGGAATGATTGTGACTCGGAAATACTTACTTCGTCTATTCGAACAAGCGCCCTCTGCTCCATCTAGTATTAGCTGGATTGGGTAGTGGTGCTGCAAAGTTGGGAAGACCTACAAAAACATCATCATCTGATGGTTTGAAAGCGGGAGCTGTAACACCTGTACACGACCATTATTTTTTTTTCAGTCTTGTAGAGTTGTCCTTGCTTTCTCCGATTGTTGAGTTCAAAGGTGCAATACCAGCGAGTACCAGATTAACTACCGTACACCATTTTTAGTACTTTACTACTGTACCACTACTAATAGTACTACTACCTGGTAGTAGTACACTCTACCTGGTACTTCTTCTACTAAGCTTGAGCTTCGAAAAATCTCGGTCGGCTATCTATTTTAGTCCGGGTTTCGCGATTAGGGTTCGATATAGCGTCGACCGAGCTTTCCCTGCTCACAAAACAACGGTTTTGGCGCAAGTACCGTACATCAAAAAGAGTCTCCCCATTCTGATTCTCACCGACATTTATTTTTATTTAATTTTTTCACATCGCAGGAAATGTCAACATGATTAAACTTCCTTGCCTTTCCAACAATCACAATACACAAAGTACTATACGATACATCAAAGGATTGAGTCCTGTCAAGAAGCGATTACTATTTCATGGCAATCTTACAAAAAACGAGAAGGCTCGACGATTGAAATGGGCCATTTGCTTGTACTTGACAATTTGTGCTTCTCTGAGTTTTTTGCTCTTGACATGGACCATGATGGCATCAATAAATCACTCCATAAGTCATAGTGCAGGTAGTGGTGGTGGTGGTGGTGGTGGTGGTGGTGGTACCGTACATGGACATCTGGAAGTTTTTCCTACGGACGAATGGGTCCGCAATCCGTTTAATCGGGTCAGAAGTCAGCGGAATCTATCGTGGAAGAGCAACGACAAAGAAGGCAAGACTCAGCATTATGTCAACAATGATGAACACCATAGTACTACGGTACAGCCATTCCAACAGCGCTTTCATCTTCGACCTCAAAATGACAGTCCCGATACGGAGGAAACGTATGCTTCTGGAAAACAGTACCAGTCACAGCAATACAACCAACTGCAGCAACAACAGCAACCTATTCCACCAGAACTACAAATTCCGGACGAAGAACCTATCGTTCAAATTATCAATACACGCTTTATGCAAAATCAACCCGATCTGGTCGAATTGGGTCTAGCCCGTTTAGAACTGATGCGGACGATTTGTTTACCAACTCTTCAACAACAAACATCTCAGAATTTTTTGTGGATAATTCGGGCCGATCCTGACCTACATCCTACCATCAAAACGGGACTTTTGAACATGATTGCCACTGCAACACAAGAAACTCCCGACTTTCACGTGGTAGTTATGGGTAGCAACGATAATCCCAGTGGCTTTCGAAGAGCGAATCATATCTTGGTTTCGCCTGAATTGGTGTGGACGGACAATTATAATTTATTGCAACACTTTCAACAAGCCTCGCAAAGTCGTATTGTGTTGGAAACCAGATTAGATGCCGATGATGGATTGCACATTTATTTTGTCGAACTGATGCAAGAAGAAGCCATCTTGTATTTGAGCCAAGCCAATGATGATCCACAAACAGAAAATCGCACAAACACAAGTAGTAGTGGGAATTGGTTGGTCTGGTGCGCCGGAACCCACGTCGAATGGCAGTACGGAACTCCATGGGGTGACCTGCTCCAAAGCAATCGAACCAAAACTGAAATTTTGTTGAACGGTACCGAAGTTACTGTCAATCCCAATCGATGGAAATCGACGTTACCAAGAATGAAACAAAAAGATGCATCATCCCAACCACAACAAGACGACAATGATAAAGACTCGGACGCCTACGGAAGTCTTTTACCAGGTTTGACTCGAGGATGTATTACTCCTGGTTTGACGAAGGGTTACAGTGCTCAAGCAAATTTTGAAGACATCCCGGAAGCTCAACATCATCATTTGCATTTGAAAATAGAGCAGTGTCACGAACTCAAACAAGGAGAATCGCAATTGAGCGTACCAACTTCCGAATTTAACAAGTGTCTTGTAGTTTGGAGACGTCTCATTCCAAATGCAATTCGTGGTCGAACTCCAACCAGTGCCGGTATGCAATTCGTTCTCGGCAAACACACTTCGTTTCTCAGTGAAGAAGCCAAGGATGCTTTGGGATTGGAAGAAATCGATTATAAGGAAATGCAACCAAGTAAGTTTTGTATGAAATTATGTTTGTGATGCAGTGCTGCTCCACTTCTGTAACATCTTTCGCAGTATCTCATTTCTGTAAAACAACCTGTCTTTTATTGATTGTATCATCAGAGATGTGGAAGTCCGTGCTCAAACGATTCATGATTGCCCAGCCATCAGTTGCCAAAATGCGCGTTTACTTGACCGAACATATGGCAGCGGTGGCTCAAGATAATTTACAAGGACAATGTACCAAGGGACATTCGTGCAAGAATTCCAGTCTATTTATTTTGAAACAATTGGTGGACGAACACGCATCGGCCAATGCCACTGACCGCGCTACTGATGATGCTGTTGGTTCCGCCACGGCATAATAAAAAAGTCAACAGTGTACTCTCTTATCATTGCTACTACACCATTCTATTATTTATCAGGCAGGCACAACTTTTTTGTTCCAGTCAGTGTCAACATACTGCCATTTTTTCATTCTAGTACCATGCTAGCAGGTACCCTCATAATTTTCATATTAAAAGTGCATAACGTCTTGTTGTGTTGCATAAACATATATGAATTTAACTACTCGTATGTTGTAACACTACTTCATCAATCAATCAAAGAACTCCCAAAAGGATGACAAGGTATCCGGGCGTCGGGGTAGCTCGCACCGGTAAATCCTGACCAACTCTCCTGCCTTGGGCTGGTGATCTTGTGTAACGCAGTGAGTTGGAAGAGTTGACGGCACAATTTCGAATCGATTGCCGTCGAAACCACCATTGATTGTATTCCAATGCTGAAGATTCGATGATGCGTCGCACTCGTGGAGGACAATGTTTCTGTTGTCCAATTGCAAGCAGTTGTCACTGTTGGAGACTCTGATCATGAATGTATCAACGTCTCCATTCACAAGACCAATATCAAATTGTTGTTTGGCTTCTGCCTTGCCACATTTTGCAATATACGTCTGCTTGGGATCACATGGCACGATTTCCTGTTCGTCATAACACACACCCGTTCCGGGATTGCCATCATAGTTTCGCATGATACACCACTCCCGCTCAAAATCTTCGTTTTGCCAAAAGTATCCCGATTCCCAGTAAACTTTCAGTTGCTTGTTCTTGCCCCAAACAACACGAGGAGCTGCTGGCGAGGCTTGACGAGTGGTGCTAGGGTCAACAATGCAAAAGTCAGTGCGACTCGTTTCGCGTTCTCCATTCAAACAGCCAGGGACAGGGACACCAGGCCCTCGTTGGAAACAGACAAGGCCAGTGTCACACTGAAGGATTGGCAGAGTAAAAGCAGTATACGTGAGAACACGCCAAAGAAGACAAGATTATAAATTCGGATATATCTTACATCACTGTCAACATCGCAATCTCCTTCACATCGCTGTAACGGGAACCTGTCAGGGGATGGGTTTCCTCCATATCCAACCAACGGGATAGCAGGAGTGGGAGCGTGTGGGGTTGAAGTTGGCATGAGAGTTACTGGATTGGTATTTGGGTCTATGCAATAGTCTGTAAAAGATGTGTCTGATGAGCCACCAATGCATCCTGGCACAGGCTCTCCTGGGTTTCTTTGGAAGCAAATCAGAGAACCCTGGCATTGGGAATCATTGTCACAGTCGCCCTTTTACCGTAGATAGTTAAGAAAGGTGAGCACAACAGGGGAGCGGACTATGTAGCCTGGCACTAATTCTGCATTCTTACCTGGCACCTCGTCAATGGGAACTTGCTTGAAGGAGGTGTACCACCAAAGCTAACAAGTGGAATATTTTGTGCTATCGGTGCACGCGTTGGCATGTTAGTGGGCCCAACTATAGGTTTACTGGTTGGCAAGGTTGTTGGGTCCACAATTGTGGGAGTGAGGGTTGGCAATGGAGTCAAGTTTGAGTCCAACACACAGTAGTCTGTAAAGGAGGTGTCCATTAGCCCGCCGATGCATCCTGGCACAGGCTCTCTTGGGTGTCTTTGGAAACAGACAAGTCCTGGTGCACAATCTGCGTCAAAGTCGCAGTCTCCTACAAGAGACAAAAGAAAGGGTGAGTAAAATAAGGGTGCTGGATTTTAGAAGAGACAAATGCCACATACCTTGGCAAAGCTGTAGTGGGAATCTGCTGGAGGGAGGTGTTCCTCCAAAGCTAACAAGCTGCTGCGGGGAAACTGTAGGAGTAGCTGTGGTTGGCAATGGAGGAGCAGTTGGGCCAGACATAGTTGGGGACACTGTTGGCGCGGGGGATATTGGAGCCACAACAGGTGCTGGTGTTGTGCTTGGATTTTGTACACAATAATCAGTCAAGGAAGAATCTTGGAGACCACCAAGGCAGCCAGGCACTGGCACATGCGACCCTCTCTGAAAACAGACAAGGCCAGTGTCACACTTGCGATTAAGAAAATAAAAGTTTACAATGATGTGAGCACCTCCATCCATTGTGAAAGCAAAGAGTACATTTCCTCAGTAAGTGCTTACATCACTGTCCTGGTCACAATCTCCTTCGCAGAATTTGAGTGGAAAGAGAAGAGTTGGCGGGTTCCCCCCATAGCTCACGAGCCGTTGAGGGGATAGTGTTGGTGAAGGAGTGACAACTGCAGTTGGGTCGAGTGTTGGTATAGAAGTCAGAGATACAGTGGGTCCTTGGGTGGGCCCCGTCGTTGGCCCATCAATAGAAGGTGCCATGGAGACTAATGTAGGTCCCACAGTTGGGCCTGTTGTAGGATTACTTGTAGGATCGAAAGTGGGTTGAAGCACAGGAGCCACTGTTGGGCCTGATGTGGGGCCAGAACTAGGTGGAGCAGTCGGCTGTGGCATTGCGCCTGTAGGACCAGAAGTGGGACCAGAAGTAGGTCCAGAGGTTGGGCCTTTAGATGGACTGGAGGTAGGTCCAGAGGTTGTACCACTAGTGGGTCCAGAGGTAGGACCACTAGTAGGGACAGAGGTAGGACCACTAGTAGGGACAGAGGTAGGACCACTAGTAGGGACATAGGTGGGGGCACTAGTAGGGACAGAGGTAGGACCACTTGTTGGCGTTGTTTGCAAATGACGGCTGGACTGTTCTTGAATGTGAGTGCCCACAAAGAATCGAAATCCCGATTCAGTCGTTGCAACAACACAGTAGTTGGTATCTCCATTGGCGTAACCATGGCATCCAGGTATACCGCTTTCATTTTCGGTTGGGCGGAAACACATAAGACCATCTGCACACTGTAATTGCAAACAAAAGAAAGTTTGAGCCACAATCGATTAGGTACTGCACTTTCCCAAGCATCCTTGTGAGCTTACATGTTCGTCGTGCTGGCAGGGACCATGGCACATCTGCAACGGGGGCGCATTTTCAGGTAGACGAGTTAGAACCTGGACATTGTCTTTTCCTAGCTGGCGGTGACCGGCACGAAGGTTCCATGTTGTTGTCGTCGTTTCTAATGGTGTGTCTTCTTGTTGGACAGCGGCAGAGCCTGCCGAAACTACAAGCGAGAGGACAAAAACGAGGAAAGCAGCCACACTTCTTGCCTTTAAAAGCATCATGGTGTATTGAAAGAAAGCGTTTCGAGTGAACAAATAAAAACTTCCAAATTCATGGGAGATGAAAGATTATGTTAGGTTGATGAAGTGACACGCTTCCTTCCTCGGAGCAGGAAAAGATCCTCGACGGGTAAAGGATTCATCGAAATTTTCGAACCTAGGCATCCAACCCAGTCAACAAGTCGTGCTCTGCGGGATTTGGTGACAACATTCACCTCATTTCAATGTGCATCCGACGCGAGATCCTGCCTTTAATTAGACCCTAGGCAGTAGTCGGCAAGAAATGTGACAGCCGACAGCGCAGGCTCTTCGGTCGCCTAAATGATGCAGTGTCCCTCGATCTGGGACCCGGTGAGAGGAGACCTGCACGAAAGAAAGTACAGGACTAGTGAGTCACGGGTAGGACGTCTTAACGCGCGGTGCAAAGCGACAGTGCAAAAAACGAGCGATGCCTACGACCTACTCGGAATGTTGTGTACTACTTTGCCTATTACAGCCACTACAACACACTAATATTATTACTTTAGTAGCATGTTCAAGAATCGCCGTCGCGGAAATGCGCTTCGCCTCGGGGAGCTGCTGAAGCAATAGTTTCACTCGGACACAGCGAAATCTTTCGAATAAGTGAATATTATATATAACAAGCCTCTATGCAAAAATAATGGTAAATCTAGTCATATAATGAAGCAACAAATGCTGCTCCGTTGCCAAAAAAACCAAACTAATTCTGATGCGCTTGGGGATAACGCGGCTTGGAATGCGGTCTTGTTGTGGAAAATGGACAGGAAGTTTTGCAAAACCAATACACTGTTTATCAATTATAGTGGTCTGGAAATCTGGCTGCTGAAAAATGTTCTTAGCTCTGCATGGCCATAAGATCCCTGATACTGTTTTCTGTCTCGTTCGGAGTACGGCACTTCGTGACCATCAATCAAACGTCTGACAACAACTGGTTCGGCAACAAATATTTCTCCCTGGGCAATCCTTCGCAGTGTACCACGCATGGACTTTCTGGAGGCTATCTTGGGAATAAGCGTCGACCAACACAACTTTGCCCGCGCGGCGGAAAAGATTTGATCACGAACCCAGTGCACCATTTCGTCGTGGATCGGGTTCTTCATTTTTGGTATTCTTTATGCCTGGTGTTGATTGAGTTCGCATTCCATTTTTTGTCCTTAACCCTACTGTACGTTTGCTGGCGACAAAGATATTTTTTGTTGTTGTTGGAAAAACGGCGGATACCGGATACCCTTTTCTCACAATTTTTAAATCGTATCTCACTTGTTCTTATCCTAAAGGGTAAATACGCGTAAGAAGGCGTCAAGACAAACAAAAAGAAGCATCAATGGAAGGAAAGAAACCTCATTCGTTCTTGGCGGAGGGCATCTCTGGAGTTGGTGTGCCGAGCGACGCCAAGGGTATATTGCAATTTTTGCAAGATCCATCAAACCAGTTGGATGACCTCTGTGAAGCTATTTTGTTGCGCGAGGGTCAAAAAAAGAATGGCAGCATCCACCATTTCGATGAGTCTTCGGTTGCCGCTTCTCCATCGCTCCAGACATCGACAAATCCGTCGCAGAAAGGAGCATCTGTAGCAACGATCACCGCGTTTTCGAATGAAAATCAATCCGGACGATACGCGAACAGCAGTCAAGAGACCGTGGCAACGACAAGCTCCACTATAACGGCTACACTTAAGCCAGCATCTCGCTTGTCACACCAAAGCAATGCGTGGTTCAATGCGGGGGGGAACTCATGGATGACGAACCGGGTAGACTTTACCTCGCACATGAGAAACAACCCACAAAATTTGGCCCGTCGTGAGTCCTTGAATACCAACGACTTAAACAGCACCTCAATGACATACGGGAGCACCAGTAATTCTATGAAATGCGGTGAACATAATGTTGATGACAATACTGTTCTTTCCGAGCATTTCCTTTGTGAAAACTTTGCAGAAGGTCATTCCAATGCATCCGACCCACTTACGTCATCCTTCAACAGTAATTACTCGCCTTTGTCTCCCCCCTCCGCCTTTTATTTACAACACGCTCACCGAGGACAGGTCTGGACACACCCAAGTACTACAAGCCCAGCGTTCGTAACTGTCGTACATCCACCCAATCACATTCAGGCAGGTCTTGGACCGGCGTTCTTTGTCCATCCTGGAGTTCCAATAGGTTCGGTTGTCGTGCCCAGTTCTAGCGCTTCATATCTACCAATACACCAGTCTCAAATTTACCAACAACCCGTGTCGATGACTGGTGCAACCACTGCGGCTCTTCCTGACGACACTTTCATAACTGCAGCTCCAACGTCAGCAGTTGACGAAAGTACGGCCCGTTTCCAGCGTTGGACCCGGGGCGAAGACCAACTTTTGATCCATGCTACCAAACAAGAAGGTGGTCCTCCTCACAATTGGAATCGCATTGCCGCGAAATACTTTCCTACTACTCGCACTGGGCCTCAATGCAAAACTCGCTGGAAGAAAGCCTTAAAGCCAGGGCTCAAGCTCGGCCAGTGGAAGTCAGAAGAGGACCTTCTCATCGTGGAGCTCTATCAGCAAGGGTGCAACTGGACTCAGATAGCTCAGCAGCTCACTGGAAGAGCTCCAGATTCAATTCGTCAGCGCTTTCTGAACTGTTTGGATCCCAGCAAGAAGAAGACTCCCTGGACAGTTGAGGAAAATAATATCCTGTGCGAAGCCCAGAAGCGCCTCGGCAACAAGTGGTTGATTATTTCCAAATTGCTTCCTGGGCGATCCGAGAATGATGTTAAGAACAGATGGCACAACGCTAAAGTATCCGAGCGCCGCAAGTTGCATCGTCAAGCCAAAAAGACGGCTCGTCTGATGTTTGTACCGATATCCACCGAAGTACACGAGGCCAATATGAATGATGAGGGTTTAGACCCGAATTACTGGCAAATGAATCCTGGTGAACTCGACTCTCCAGAAAAGTTACCAGAATAAACGAATGGTATTCATGGAAACTTAGTCTCTCCATGCCTCTGTGGCCGAATGCCAACGAACCAAATAAGATGAAGATCACATACAGCGATATTGATTATATTATGATACATAAAATGGATTTTAGGTTTATATAACATCGGTAGGTTTGCGCAAACCTCCACGCCATCGTAGTTCTATTCTTTGCCCTGACTTTTATGGTACTTGACGGCAAGGGATTTGGCGTGGAATGGATAGCCGTCCTCGCGATAGATATCAAACAATATACCATTTGCCTGGTAGGCTATGTACATGTGCTTGTTGTCGGGACTGAATGCGAGGCCAGTAACCTCGTCAAAATAAACTGGACTTTCCAGGATGGTAAAAAACTTGCCGTCTTTGCTCCTTCCTTGGACACCTGCATCTATTCCATCCTCTTCCGTAAAGTACAGCAGCTCATCGGCATCACCTTGCTCAATGACACCATCTTTTTGTTTTTGTCGGTCTAGAATCCGCACAATTTGATCAGGGCCTCCATCAAAAAGACCTGCTTTTGTGGACGTATTGGTATAGGTCATCTCTTCAAGATCCAATTCAAACAGAACTTTTATTTCCTTGCATACAAAGTACAAGCGTCCATTATGAGTGTCAATCCCTTCGGTTTGTGGGTACCACTCTTTTGCATTTCTGCGTGCTGCTTGAATGTTGGTTGACCATTGAAAACTTCCTCCGTTCCTTTGATCGTTTGGGTTCAAAATTAAGTATTCGGTTGTTCCATTTCCATGAAGCATGTTCCATGGATCCGTCCAATTAATATTTTTTTCAAATGGAGTGAACTTCCGAAGTGCCCCCCGTGGACGATCTTCCGTGACAAAGAAGTGTGGTTCGTTCAGATTGCTGATGTCATAGGCAAAAGACTCAAACCGTCCACCATCCTTTCCAAGAGTCAGAACTTCTGGCTCTCTTACACCAAAGGGCGATACTTGGTACAGCTGACCCGACTTAAAGTTCTCTTCGCAGCTCACCCACGAATCCCAAGCTGTTTTACCTCCTCCGCAGTTCCAGGTCGTATTCTCCAAAATCATGTAATACATAATTGGGTTTCCGTGCTTGTTAAATGTGATAGCCCCAACGCCTCCATTGCCTGATCCGCCAGGTGGATCTTGTACGCGCATTTCCGAGTTGCTCACATACACCCATCCTCCTTCGTTGAAGGGTCTGATCTCCGCAAACGTCGCTCCCGCATCTGGACGACCGTGGAAAACGCGACTCGAGTTTTGACCGTTCTCGTACGTCACCGGAAGCCCAGATTGTGCAATGATGCGAGCTCGCAAACCTTCCGATAATAAAAGCCCGTGTTCCATGTGGGTTAGATTTCCGGGACTGTAGGTGATAGACCCTGGTGGCAACTCATGTTGGGGGTTTGATGCTGGGTCCTCCACTGGAGTTATCGATGTCGGACACTGAAAGTTGGTAGGAGAATCGATATCTGGTACAGGGAGTGGAGTTACCGTTGGAAGAGGCCGGAGAGAAGGCTTCACAGCAGTAGGATCTGTTGTAGGTCCACCTAACGAAACAAAATCGGTGACAGAAAATGGTGGCGTTGTCACTGTAGCATCCTGGAACGTTGAACCTGTACCTGGCACCATGGTGATGTGGGGTTGAGGTGCACTACTGGCACTCGGAGAAGGAGTCAGGACCGGTGACTTATCGGCTCCATTTGAGTTTTGACTTGAGGTATGAGAAGAATCAACGCCTTGGCCTTGATCAGCTGTTACTGATAAAACACCAGCTAGGATGCCGATGAATAATGCCAGCGCAATGACAGCACCATAGCAACATCTTCGACGAGACTGCTCACTCAAGTTTTCAAGTCGTTCGGAGATACAACCAGGCAAACAGGGTAAGATTTTCTGGCGGAGTACAACTTTGCTGGTGGTTTCCACACCACCAGTCGAAGATTCGCCTTCCAACTTAATATTCGAATTGCCATCTTCCGAGCTCACAGAAAGCGAAAGATCCTTCGTATCCTCCTCCTCCTCGGAAATGCTAGTTTCATTCTCCTTTATCGTTCCTTGCAAGTTGTTCCACATCTCTGTGAAAATCATCATCTCTACCTTTTCACTATAGGAATTATTCCGAGTGTGTCTGAAATCTGAAATATGAAGAAATATGACACTAGTATTCTACTGCTACGTAGGAGGAGGAGTACGGTACTCCTGCTCCAAGTACTGGTACTGTACAGTAAGTACCAGTACCTGGTACGGTAGCTAACAATAGTCTTTAGTTTGTGTCATTTATTTGCACCAGTTGATCTTGATGTTGATGATGAGAAGAGGATGGTGGTACTAGTAGTAGTACCAGGTAGTAACCAAAAAAAGATCCCGTTTTCATATTTTGATTTGCTTCTTATTGTTTGCTAAATGCAGATTAAGGTTTGAAATGTACTAAACAAATGAAACATGGTAATTACGTGTTTTGGTCATGTACACACACTACTTTGCAGAGTGTTCAAAAATAGAGAAATCTCTATCCTTAAGCCCAAAAAAGTTCCCGCTTGTGGGAAAAAGGAGTTGTTATGTACCCCGCCTGGTACTAGTAGTAGTAGTAGTCTAGTGTACTACTCTAGCTAACTAAGTACTCGAGTACGGAGGCAGTAGTAGCTAGACTACAGTGCTAACTAGTACGAGTACAGTTTCAGTGTTGAAGGAAGCAACAGTCTCCTAGTGCGTATCTGGTACTAATAGTACTAGAGCTAGTAGAGTAGATGATAATAAGCAATGTTATTGATATTCTTATGATATACTACGAGCAGCAACTATGCAGCAGTTGCCAGCGAATTGCGCACACAATAGATTATATGTTGGGGACAGTTACGGTAGATATGATGTTGCAACTACAAAAGGTCTTTTAACGCGGCAGGCAGCGAATTGCGAATGTCTTCTCGCTTTGCTGGATCTAACTCGGCAACGGATGAGGAACGCAAACTCACTCGAGTCCTGCGTACATCATTCCCATCAGTTGAGGACATGACGTTCGAAATCGCAGATACCCACTGATCTCTCAACTCTTCCGTGGAAGCAGCCAATGTCCAAAGAGGAGATGTGGATTCCAAGGAAAAGATTGAAAAAACAAAGCTATTTTTTTCTGGATTGCTCACGATGCTATCTTTGGTAACATAGTGATTGACAAACTCAAGTGATTTCTGGGGCTTGGAACTGTCGTAGTAGATATCCGCTTTTCTCCCTTTGTAGTTTCCAGGGGGCTTGTCGTTAATAACGCAGTACGCCAAGGAGCCTTTTCGGAGAATAAAGTAATATGTACGCCATTCCCAATGAATAAAATCAAGCCTCTTCAACAAAATCCCAGAGAATATTATAGAATTCTTTGATACTTGTTCTTCTTTAGCACTGGCGTTGATGTCGTGAACTATCACTGAGTTGTCCCCAATAGTGATCTTTTTGGTCGTCTCGTCAATGATTTCTACGGTTTTTTGAGTAGCGGCATTCGCAACAAGAGTACCCAGAATAGCCCCAACGGGACCACCAAGAGCAAGACCAACACCAAAGGCTGCCGCTCCGGCTCCAGCTCCAGCAAACCTGCTTTTGTTTTCGCCAATATATTGCGTTGCATCTGCAGTCGCACCAACTGTCCAATCGACCACATTCCCGCTATCTCCGTCTTTTCCTCGCTTAGCCGCACCTTGACGTGTGGCTCGGACCGCAGCGTGTTTCAGACCAGTTGCAATGTCACTGAATCTCCACTCATCCGTGTCTTCGACCCCTCTGGCAACTTTTCCTTCCTTGATGGTGTTGCGCACACCATCAAAAGCCGCAACACTGACAATACCACCAACGCCGCCTCCGAGCATAATTAATGCATTGTCAGTGACACTCGTGCCCATTACTTCCGCATTGACAAACATACTGGGAACTTGCGACGTAACATTTTTGCTGTAGTACTTAATTAAATCGTCCAGAGTTGTCGTTTCGGTGCCGTTAAATGTGTCAACGTTTACGACACTATTCTTGACCCCAATTACACCTTTCAACAGGGCAACGATTTTGAGCTTGTCCACTTTTGCATAGGGCAGGTATACAGCCTTCTTCTCGATTTGCTTGGCCTTCTTTTTAGGCAGGAGGCCTTTCCAGTCACTAAAGGAATAACCTGCTGCAGCATAAATCGTCTTGGCCCCAAAGTGGAAAGATGAAATGGTGTTTGAATCGGAAAGCAACACCAGTATGGCATGCAGTTTGGGTTCTTGCAGACGAATCATGTCATGATTGACTTCGTCGACACTGATTGCGACGATGGTTCTTTTATCGTCCGGGTTGCTTTCCGACGCAGCTGGGTCCAAACTAAGTTTCAACTTTTCAATGGTAGTATGAATTGATTTGGCATCGGACTTGAACGCAAGAAATTTGCTCATATCGAGATGTAGACCACATGGCAGGGTAGAGCCATTTGAGGAGGAGGGTGTCAGCTGCGAATCTTGTTTTAAGCCGGGAGATGTATCGCTTTCTCCTTTCATCTCCTCTTCAATATTTGTTTTATTGTCTCTGTTAGAGCCATCTTTAGGAACCTCTTTATCGCCGTCAAAGATGACAACTACATCACTGAATGCGGCTGACACGATTTGTTTATCAGCGTCATACTTGAATGTTGCCTCTTCGACTGTTCTCGCCAAATGTACGTTACCAGGGTAGTGGAATTCCTTGATTTTTGTGATCATACACATTGTCTCTGTGTCAAATTTAGCAGTCGAAAGTGTTAATTCAATATCCGTGTCCGCTTCTTGTTCGTAGAGACAGCCGATAACACCATTTACATGCACAGACCAAGAGGGTTGCTCATCTGTGTCTTGTCCTGATGTTTCCAGCCTCTTGGCTGTGTTAATAAATATTTTGGCAACATTCTCATCCTGTTTTTCGCTTGCTTTTTGACGTATTCCGAGAATTTCCGTGACACCACCCAAAAGAACATTGAGGTCCTCGGAGCTTGCTCGGAAATAGGCAACCACTTCATCTTCCACTGCATCCTCGATGGCAATGGCAGGGTCCTCAACTCGGAACTCACTTGTTGTAAAGTCGGCGATCCAAATGGATGTCTCTCCTAGTTGAAAGAATGGTTTGTTATTGACGGTGACTCCTTGCTGGCCCTCGATAGAAAAGATGGTGCTGTCCATTTGATATTTCAAAACAATGTCAGAGAGAGTAATTTTGGCATCATTGGGTAAAATTAAAGTCACTCCCGCCAACGGCAGTTGGATGTAGCTTGAATCTCCCTCAGATTCCTTCCTTTCTGTTAAAGTGGGATTCTCGTTGCTATCTGGCCGCTGAATGTAGCTATCTCTTTCGTTGCCCTCATCACTTGTGGCGCTACCTGCAGAAGGTGGAACACCCTCCAACATGACATCGATGAGTTTGCTTACAACCTCAATTTGATTCTTTCCAGCAGTCACCACAATACCGTCGTCGTTGGATTCTCCCATAACTTCCACGCCACGATCCAAGCTGGAAAATCGAGTACCAAAGGTTCGCTCAGTTCTACAGGAATAGGTAATATCGTTCAGGATGGGAAATGTCTCTGCGTCCACGATAGCATTCAAGTGCATACCTTGTAGGAAAAGTTCTTGCAAGAGTGGCAGACCTTCCTGGTGTCCCATGGACCGCAATTCGATTTCAGCAAAGCCGAACTCCAGTTTTGATGTTTTATCCGGCAACACCACGGTGACAGTACAATCTTGGATTTTGAGGGTCAATGTATCCATTATTCTTTCAATCTGATCTTGCGCATACCGCATCAGACGATTTGCGGTCTCCTTTGGATCTTCTTTAGGAGCATCCTGTGCGGAAGTCGACGATGCCTCTTGATGACTGGACGCCATCTCTGCCTTTTCCAAGGAAATGGTAAAGTCCAAGCCTTGGAGTATCAGAGATGTGTCCTTTACCAAATCCGATCCACCTTCCTTGTCCGATCTACCCCAATGCCATTCGAACGCTACATATTTTACGATGCCACGAATGGATGCCTTGGTTGGAGCACTGACGGGGATATCGTTCCGGGGTTTCAGCTCTGTATTGTGCAATTTCACCGCGGCATTGGAAAGCAGTTGACTTTCAATCTGATCTACCACGAAAAACTCTTCGAGGGCAGCCGCAATGGCCTCAGCTAGAAGCGTCTTAGGTCCTTTCATTGTTGACTTGTCTACTACTAGGTTAAGTTACGCTATTTAAGAATCATATCTCAGATAACTTTGCCTTCTTGCAACCGACGAAAGTCATCATCACGTCGTCTTCTCGCAACTGTAGAAGATCATGGAAAAGTTAAATTTGCAAGATACGATACTAGAGTAAGGATGACATCACCGTATTGAGCTCAGGACATAAAATATGCTGGAAGCATTAGAGTCTCAAATCATTTTTTAAATAGTTAAATGGAGAGCTCTTGATGAGACCTTTCCATTCATTATCTATTTATTGGAATTGGACGATCACTTAGTGAGCTAGAGGACACAATCCACTTTAATAAATCTTGAGACCAGAAAGCCTTCAGCTGACTCTACGTTTATGCAGTCATACAACTAGTAAACACTAAATGACAAATATGCTAAAATGTCAAACAGTGTTTAACAGGGTAAAAAAATGTTTAGGTGGCACTGCATGTGTACTAGTTAAATGTCAAGAATCCCTTAAACGTTAACAGTCAGCCAACGTTACTAACATTCAGCTGTACCGTCGGACTTCGGAAAACTCGTCATCGAAAAATTAGTGTAATTATTTTGAATATATCCATTACTAGAGTTGAGGTTAAACGAGTCGTCTACGAGGGTTAGTACTTTGCATAAAAAGTACTCTAAAAAACAAAACCGTCGTCCACAAAAACCTCAAGCACATTCTATGGGAAGCGTTCAATCTGTCTTTGCATAATTTCATAATAGGAAGCAACTCTCTCACGAAATCACAAAAAAGAGATAGGCAAAGATAATCAATTTGGAACGAATGGATCAGAGCATCGCAACAGAAACAACAAACACCACAAGTTATCTATTCATACATCGAATTGACGGAGCATTATAACGACAACCCAACAACAAACAACGCTTCGAACGCAATCTTCCATCATGAACAAAAAAGAACCTTCGCGCATCAGTAAAATCGTAAAGGGCCATGAAAAAGTAATCATAGGAATCTTCGTGGTCGCGTTTGCTCTCGTGTTGTTGTTGGTCGTTGTGGTTCCAGTATCCATTTTCAACAACAAATCCTCGTCGTCGAATCATTCGACGTCCACTCTAAACAACAGCAGTGTCACCGTCGGCTCCTCCCCTTCCTCAAAAGAAGAGACTGATATTTCCTCCGGTTCCTCGGATTCACTTATTCTACAAGAAGGCTCGACCACCTCATTTTTCTTGCCAACATTTCAAGACGGCGTTGATGTGCCTTCCAATTCCATGGAAGACGACGATGACTCGGTGATGGCATCCTTGCTTCCTCTTAAAACGTCGACTGGTGGTCCGTCGTCCTTCCCAACGGCATTATCGCACCGGCCATCCTTCACTCCGACGAGCTCTGTTTCTCCTTCTGCGTTTCCTTCGAGTCATCCGTCGAGCTTTCCTTCGATCAATGACGACTTCGTACCCGGTCTACTCACTAACATGGAGCATGGCTTGGTACTCTCAAAGGGATTGACGGCTCGAATCATTGCACACAGTGGAGAAGCAGTTCCTTACCAGAACACTACATATGGCGATAAGTCAATTGTACCCTTTCATGCTCTACCTGATTTTGGAGCCACCTTCGTGGATACTCGTCCTTCGAATCCCGGTGGGTGGGTGTATGTTTCCAATAGCGAAGTGAAAAATGCAGGAGGGGGCGTTGGTGCCATTACATTTGATCCTCAAGGAAGCATCTTGCGCTTTGATCAATTGCTTACCGGCACTACTATGAATTGCGGTGGAGGACGTACGCCCTGGGAAACGTGGATTTCGTGCGAAGAAACCAAAGGAGGCCAAGCCTACCAAGTGGATCCATTGCAACCAGGAATCAAGAGCTTCCCGATCACTCTTGGAATGGATGGAGGAAATTTTGAATCTTTTGCTTTTGATGTCCGCAACCAAGAGGTTCCTCGATTCTTTATCACCGAAGACGCCCCGCGCGGAGCGTTACAACGTTTCACACCTGTCAATTTTGCCACTTGGGGTCCAGAGATTCTTCATGGACCTGGTACGATAGACTACTTAGTTTTAAAGCCAGGGTCGACAAAGACAGGAGGAACTTTTTCCTGGAGTACTAGCCGCTCTGATGGACGTAACAATGCCGAGCTCTACTATCCAGACAGCGAGGGCATTGACGTTCAAGGGTCACGACTGTATTTTGTCTGCAAGAATATCAAGGTCCTTTTTGAACTTGACCTGGACAATAATACCTATACCAGTCAAACAACAGTCAATGGATTGTTTGACGGCGGACCCGACCAACTTCAGCGCATCCTGGTGGATGGCTCCGAGGATTACTTGTTCTTTACGGAGGAAGGTGGCGATGATGCAGGAATTCATGGTCGTGATGGGACGGGGAAATTCTTTACTCTACTGGAGTCACCTGAGTACCCAGATGAGACAAGTGGGCTTGCCTTTTCTCCAAATGGAAAGCATTTGTATGTTGCCTATCAGAACACTGGAATTCTCTTTGACGTTTCCCGCTTGGATGGACAACCCTTTCACGCGCAGTCTATGAATGTCAAGTACCACGCCTCCTCTTGAATTTCATTTTCGTAATAAATTATTACTACTATTCTCGAACCACTAGTATAAAGCTACTAGTACTCGATTAATTATTCATATTTCTTCTGGTTAGTTTGATAAGTATCGCGAATTGCCACTTGTTGAAGAGTGGTTACTGTTGCCTATTTTTATTTCATCTCCGTTATCACATTCCGATGTCTACAAATCAGCGCCGTAAGCCATCGTGCTTTCTCGATGCTTCAATCGGCATATATTTTGTTCTAATGATTTTGCTTGCTCACTGTCGATTGGATAGATCTATTTGTCCTTATGCCATCGTACTTTCTCTATGCTCCAATCGGCATAGATTTTGTTCTAAACAAGAGGTTGCTTGCTCACTCTCGATTGGATAGATTTATTTCTCCGGAGAGACTACACTGGATTCGAACGACATGGCATCAAAGAAAGACAAACCATCATCTCTGGTAATGTCAAACACAAGACCATCGCGCTTAAAGGAGACGTACATATGCTTTCCATTTGGCGAAAGCGCAAATCCTGCCGTTTCTGGTTGATAGTTTCCCTCCAAGACGGTGTAGAGCTCTCCTGCCTCGTTACGGGCATGAACGCCGGAGCGACGGCCATTGAGCTCTGTCATGTAGAGAAGGGTGCCACTATCACCTTCGACGTACCGAATTTCGTTGGGTTCTCCCTCCATCAGCCCCTTTGTGGTGTTGCTTGCTGTGTAACTAGAATCGTCCAAGTTAAGCTGAAAGAGTCTCTTGATACCTTGGCAAACGAAAGACAATGTTGATCCATTCGTATCAATACCTTGGGCTTCTGGATAATTTCCCGCAGCGTTGGTTCGTCCAAGCATCACTTCATTGGTCCAAGAAAATGTTCCGCCTAAGAGTTTTTGCGAGATGTTTCTGGGTGTCATAATAAGGTAAGACGTTTTACCAGATTCATCGTGCAGCATTTTCCACGGATCTCCTGTGTCGAGAATAGATGGAATGAACCTATGAATAGCACCAAAGATAGAATCCTCGGACATGTAAAATACCGGCTTTTTAAAGTCTCGATAATCGGCTGTGAAGCCTTCCCAAGCTCCCCCATTTTTGTTCAAAGCTAGGACCTCTGCCTCTCTATCACCCAATGGGTCTACTTGGTAGACTGCACCACTTAAAGTGGATACGTCACGTTCTCCCATCACCCAGGTATTCCAAGGTGTCTTGCCTCCATTGCTGGTAGCTGAAACCCCTTCAGCGATCATAGAATAGTCAATCACGTCTCCATTCGCGTTCATGGTGAGTCTTCCAATGCCGCCATCTGGATCGTCTTTGCTGCTCAAGTATACCCAGCCTCCAGGATTGTCGCCACGCGTATCTTCAAAGGTATCACCACCAGACGGTCGCGTATGAAATTTGGTCGCAGAGAGTTTACCTGACTTGGGGTACAGGACCTGATTTCCTGTTTTAGCAATGATGGCCGAGCTTAGACCCTCCGAAAGGATAAGGCCATTTTCTTCCTTGTTCAATCGACCCATGACAAAGGTTGAATTTTGTGGCTTGGAAGTTGGGCGGACTGTAGCAGCTTTCTGAGGAACCGTTGGTGTTTCAAGTGCGTTCAAAACACAGCTGGGAGTCACTGTATAATCAGTAAATGGTGGAACCCGTTCCATGAGAACACGACACTGGCAAGTTGTTCGGGCTCCCGTGCCTGGAGCCAAAAATGTTACTTGGCCAGCATTTTTGGCGCAAATTGTCCTCTGAGAGACATCTTGGAAAGTGCAGTAGGGACAGACACGTTGACTTGGTTCTCTGGAATCGCAAAAGCAGTCAAACTCGTTGTTTTCCCTGTTGAAACAATCCAAAGTTATGAAGTCATCCAATCTCTCTCCCTCCTCGTAGCTGACCGTTGTCCCATCATCAGATTGAAAGGTACAACCAGTTCTTGACGCAGTTGGCGTAGATACGGGTGCTCCAGTAGTAGGGACAGCTGGAGTATCTGTGGGTGCAGCGGTAGTCGGAGCTGGAGCAAGAGTAGGCTCAGTGGCTGGAACGGCCGTTTTCATGGGAGAAAACTCTTGAAAGTTCTTGGCCTTACCAGCTTCTCCACCTCGAGCAAATCTTGACGTGCCAATCCTCTCTCCAAACAACCTGCGATGTGATTCACATTCTTCTTGTTGATTATTGGCAGCGTTCGACTCACCGAGCCTGGAACCTCGAACGGCTTCGACTGGATCCGTCAACGACCAGGACGCAGCCATTAGGGCCACGATCAAACACGCTAGGCGCTGAAGTGTTCTTGTCATCTCGAGAGTGCCTGAATCTGTCAAGAGGTGTATTTGATTTCTTTTTATGTTCGCGATAAGATGGGACGATAACGATGGGAATGAAGTTCAACCAGATTTCAGTTCGCGTGCTGTAGTAGATGTATTTTGTGAGACTTATCTTGTTTGATTTGGTTGTTGCGAAACCTATCTAAGTGTACGAAGCATTGAGGCGGGCCAAAACAGAAGAAGCGACTGGTGGAGTATTATGCTTCCAACGCATTCCGAGTTTTAAGCCTTAGCGAGAATATGACAATGATTCGTGTGTTATATCTTTATTTTCAAGACAAAATTTCCGTCGAAGTCCATGATGGAGCACCTGAAAGAGTGGTAGTTTGAGAATCACTCGATCTCCACGACATGCTTACTTGCCGAGGCCGAAAAGATCCATGAGCAAGTAGGTGCTGCTGTATTAACTAGCTAGTAGCTGATAGGAACAATTCTTTAGCTAGTAGTAGATGATTATGAGGCCTGAATGACAGTAAAGATTGAATGTACGCGAACAATTCGTTCGTTCGCTCGCTCAACGTTCGTTCGCTCAACATATCTAGTGTGGCTGTAAGCCGACTAGATACTCCAGATGTAAATGCAAAATAATCGTGCAACTACCTTTGTCGTCGATAGTTGGCGGGGTTCTCCTCGTGAAACGGCTTTAGCTTGACGGTCTTTCCATGAAAGGATTGGCCATCATCTCTTGTTAGATCGAACAGTAGACCGTCATCCTGAAAGGCAAAGTACATGTGCTTGCCGTCTGGAGAGAAATCAATGCCGGTGGTCTCTGGTTCATATACAGGACCTTCCAAAATAGTATAAATATTTCCGGTCTCATCTCGAGCGTGAATGCCCGCGGAATCACCCCAGTCCTCGCTAAAGTAGAGCATGGATGTACCGTCGTCTTTTAGTACCTGCTTGAGCTGATCGGGCTCACCCTGTACATGCAAAAACCAAAAAGTAGTATCTGCCGTTAGTCAGAATTGACTCTACGATTGATGACGAGACGTGCGCACAGATAGAAACACAAGCAATGTAATGCACAGCAACGTACATCGAAGAGACCACCCTGCGTTGAGACGGAAGAGTAGGTTCCAGCGTCCAAATCAAGAGTGTACAACCGTTTGCTCGTCTTAGTTACCATGTACAGTATTCCATCGTCTACCTGAATGCCTTCTGTCGATCGATAGTAATTATCGGCGCTTTCGCGCCCTTCTTGCTCGTCGGTGGACCAACGAAAGGTTCCACTTTCACCGCCGGCGCGGGAAACGGAAGAAAAGTCAGGTTCTAGCACCAAATATTCCGTCAGTCCCTCTCCGTGGAGCAAATCCCAGGGATCCATTCCGTAGTTCACTACCGAGGGAGTCCACCGGCGCAAAGCACCTTGGTCGTCATCTTCTGACAAGAAGAAGCGAGGCTTTTCTAAATTTCGAATATCGTAATCGAAGGCTTCAAAAGCACCACCTTCCATACCCAAAGTCAATCGTTGTGGTGCCCTAGCTCCAAAAATATCTACTTGATAAGCGACGCCGAGTCTCTTTTCAAAGTCTTCCTCTCCCGTAACCCATGTCCCCCAAGGCGTTTTGCCGCCGTTGCAATTCCACATGCTACCCGTCAAGATGCGATGGTAGTGAATAATTTCACCTTTTGAATTGAATGTCATGGCACTGACCGAGCCGTCTTTGGTTTCGCTGTTCGAGACGTACAACCATCCACCCTCGTTGAAGGTTCGTGTATCGTTAAAGATGGCAGCACCGTCGGGACGCGGATGGAAGGTGTGATCGGATTGCACTGCACCAAATGGTGTGCTCGCGTGGTAAGAAACAGGTCGTCCGGTCTGGGCAATAATCTTGACTGATAGCCCCTCAGAAAGCCACAAACCGTTGGAGTAGCGAGTGAGATTCCCGGGTTGGTATGTCACTGGTGATTCGGGTAGAGCAGTGTCAGGCGGAATGGTGGTGCCTACAGGAGGGAACATTGGAGGAAACATAGGTGGATTGGTAGGCATCGAAGTCGGCGTAGCCGTAACAGGCGGATTGGTTGGACCGGGTGAAGGAACACTCGTAGAGGGGGCTATCTCAGCAAGAGGAGCTTTGGTCGGCAGACGCGTTGGAAGATTGGTGGAAGGTACCACTGTAGGTTCTGGAATGGGAAATGCTGTCGTGATTATTTGTGGTGGGTCACTGTTTATGACATTAAACGGCGGAAACGTCATTTTTGTTGTGTCCGACTGTGTTGGAGCAGGAGTGGGCTGAGGTGTGGCTGCAGGAATCGCGTCGGGGACAGCTGGGCCTGGAACCACAGTGGTGATGGAACTCCAATCCACGGCAGCGGGATCAGCATACGTTGCCTTGATTGGAGGCAACATGTCGCAATTAGAGCTCACGTCTACTTGATAACTCATGGCCGTTGGCGTGACAGCCACATGGCACTGGCAGTTAATAAACGTTCGATTTGGATGTAGCAAACCAATAGTGTTATCCGATCGTCCACAAATGTTCTGTTCAAATGTATCTTGGAAAAAGCAATACGGGCACACCGTTTGGCCAGGGGCATCGCTCACACAGTAGCAGGGGAAAGCCTCTGGAACATTGTTGGCGCAGCTCGAGACCATGGCGAACGTTCCCATGGAAGCGCCTTCTTCAAAATGAATGGTAGTGCCAACTGTATGCCGAAAGTTACAACCAGTGCCTCGTGGCGGCTCTGGCTCCGACGATTGCAAGCCTCTAGCAGTGGTGCTCGTTAAATTGGATTGGCTGGAGCTAGAAAAGGCAGACAGAGACGAAAGGATGGAACTTGTTTCGGTAGAGTAGTCTTGCCAAATATGTCCTTCCACTGCACGACTATCCTTATCTGCTTGTGCGGCAGATGCGCAGCTGATCCGTAGCAAATTAAAAGCTAGGAATGAGTGAGGAAAATATCTCATGTGTAGTAGCTGTATTTTACTTGAACAATTCTGTGGAGATGTCTGAAGTCTGAAGGTTTTCTTAGTAGTCTTGTGTGCTTTGCTCAAGTATGAGACTTATTTTTTCTGTTTTTTCATTATTATTATTTGTACTGTAATAAATGGCTGTTTTTCATTATTTAATTTCTCATTCTTTATCCGTGAATCAGACAGAGCCGGTACTGTGGACTTCAAGATACTTAGCAAACCGAGGCAGGTGAGCTTGCTTTCAAAATGTATATCATAAGATTAGCTACAGTATCCAACACAGTACTCCCCGAGTAGAGGGAGCACATAAAAAGAACATTCTATTTGTATGAACTCAGCACGGCTTCATGTTATGTTTATTATTTTTTACTAACTCGCCAGCCAAAAAGGCAACTATAGGTACCTGGTATTCGTTTACTCAAAATACAACGTGCGGAGGTACTAGTACAATTCGGATTATTTGTCCAAGACGCTGAGTGATCCTAAAATTCCTACTATAAGCTA
>Ga0210036_1001692_pt1 | contig 24413 bp, 16 predicted proteins | sample CryGeymeta201515_FD_185469 | JGI IMG/M metagenome (GOLD analysis project Ga0210036, IMG submission 185469) | Groundwater microbial communities from Crystal Geyser aquifers in Utah, USA - Crystal Geyser metaG 2015-15 (SPAdes) (version 2) | ecosystem: Environmental > Aquatic > Deep subsurface >...
CCGCCCGATTGGCTACCCGAGTGTGAGAGCAACCCTAGCGGTCTGCCCTCTCACCCGGGCGCCTCGGAACGGAGAAAAGGTCGGCCCTAGTAAATTGCCGAGTTTCTCCAAACCACCCTACCTAGCCGAACGTAGCCCTAGAGAGCTGGCATAGTCGAGAGAACGCGGTAGCGTTCGCTCGTGGAAGCAGAAAAGATTCAATAACCTTAACTCTACGATCTTCTCCCTCGTCGTGATCATCCACTAGTAGTAGTAGCTAGAGTCTACTAGTAGTCTAGCTACATACTACGAGTACATGAAATAGGTCATCATTCGCACGTGGGAAGGACTGTGGCCTGAGTAGCCTTTGTGTCGGCAGTTTTATTCATTTTGAATTTCTTCCGACAACAGAAACTGAGTAACAACAAATCTGATAGTGCGTTGCAATAATCAGAGTCAAACAATTATTATTATGGTAAGCAATTCATTTTAGAGTGGTTGCTTTTGTTGTTGTTGCGACACCATAGGCGAAGAATCAAAAAGATGGTGTGCCTTGGATCTCTTGCGCCTCTGTTTCAAGAGGGGTGGATAGAGGCCCCGTTTCATTAAACGACGACATCGAAGACAAACTATTCAGTGACGGAACTCGAATGGTGGAGGCCCTCATCGAGTCCTCCTCTCTCTCCACGGCTCCGTGCGAGCACAAGACGACGGAACGCAGTTCACAATTTTTTGCTGCTCGTTGCAAACAGCTTCTATCTTCCTCATGCAGTGTATCACCGAATTGACCAAAAAGATGGCGCAAAAATTCAGAGTGCGAAACGACTGCAACGCATCGTTCTGGTCTCTTGCTGATTGTTTCCAGCAGTCGAATCGCACGCGCCTGAACCTCTATAGCAGTCTCTCGTTCGTCGGCGTGAAAGACATCCTCGTTGTGCTGCACCTCAGTGAAGTCAAACATTGGAAACTCCGAATGCAGCTCGGATACTGATCTACGTCCATCGCATACATAGCGTCCATATCTTTCGCGACAATCTTCTGACACAACAAGGCGAGGTGGCGGAACAACTTCGCCGCCATACGTTCCAGGCGTTTCACTGAAAATTTCACGTGTTGTTTCCAAAGCTCGTGTCAACGGCGAAACGATGACCATTTCAAATGCTGTGAAAGGTCGGCCGCCAGAGGGACGGTTCGCGAGCATTTGTCGTAGCTTTCGGGCCTGCCGGCGGCCTTTTTGAGTCAATCTCGCATCGTGCAGCGGGTGTTCCGTTGCCAACTCTCCGTCCTTTCTCAGTAAAACGGCTTCGGATGCATAGATCCCTTCATCACTAACATCTGAAGTAGCTGCCTCTTGGACAACTGCCTCCTGGACTGCGATATTTGAGGCAGCCGCCTCCTTGACAGCAACATTGTGTCGCCCTTCTGCCAAAGAAATAAAATGGACCTTGGTTGTCCTATTTGCCAAAAACATAGAAAACCCAGAAGACGGTGGACCCAAAGCAAATTCAAAGCCATCGCCCATCATGGTTGCCGATACTAACATTGCATTTTCCACACTTCTAGAAAAAACCGAAAGTAATTCACCGTCTTGCCACCGAAATGCTGCCACTCGTACTTCGGCATTTCCAAACAACTTGGAGTCCCATTCATTTACATCAAAATCAGCTCGAATAAGTCCCGCATCTACTCGTCCTTTCAATAACTTACGTTGCTCTCTCAGCCATCCTTTGTGCGAGACCAATGCAATATACTGACCCGGAATCGAGGCCAGTCGTTCATCCAAAAATTTGGCACTTCTGGCACGGACATCCTCATTTTGTTCACCCATGGGTACCTTTGGGATGCCTCGTTCGACGTCAGAAAAATCCACGTGCGGAAACTCTCCTCTGAGTTCTTCTACGGAACTTCGTTCGTCACAGGCCATGCCTGTTCGTTTTTCTCTGAGAGCTTCAATGGCTAAAAACATGGGCGGATCGGAATCATCGTCGCGGTCGCGACTTTGCAAAAATAATTCCGTGGCCGTCATGAGGGCTCGTCGGAGAGGCGAAACAAGGACAACATCGGGAGGTCGAAATGGTGATTTTCGTTCTCTGCTCGAGCGCTTCAAGGGACTGCCGATAGGTGCCATGTAGTCTCCATTTCCCGAATCGAATGAATGACTAGATCGATTGAAAAGAGCTCCCAATTTTTTGCCCGACGACCGTGCTTGTTCGGTTCCATCTTTGGACAAACGGGCATCCCGAAGGGAAGGATGTTGATTCAAAATTTCTCGGCGTGCCTCGTCTTGTCGCTTCTTGCAGGTTTCTCCGGCAGCAATCACCTTTTGGATCGCTTCTCGCTCTAACACATTGTGCTCGGCTTCGGCATGTCGGACCAGATAAATAACTTTCTTGTGAGATCCAACGGGAGGCTCTGGATTGAGAGGAAGTGCCTGCATGGTTCATGCGCATGCAAACTGCAAACTCGCTGTAAGTCTCAATTTGTTGCGCAGTTTTATTGGCTAGTCGTACACAGGTAGTCGGCTGTGAGCTATGAGACGGGAAAACAAGAAGAGGCAACGTTTATTATTTTTAAGTTGGTTTTCGGTCAAAAAAATTCCCGAGGGATTTTGACCATTGGACAAACTGACAAACTTGACCAAAGGTGGAGTAATTAATTATTAACAACAAACAAATACTAGTATTCCATTGCTGGAGGAAGAATCTCGCGCTCTCTCGCGGTGAAAGGTTTGTCCTCAAACAGACAAAAGGGTATCAGTCACGAAGGTGATGAAAAGGAAGGACGATCACTAACTCGCAGAATAATAAGAGCTTTCGGATCGATCTGCAGTTGATATTAGATGCTACTACTATTAGACTACTACTAGCAGTAGTAGTAGTAGATGAGACAACAACATACATCATCATTAGGATCTTGAGACAACATACGGATCTTCAACATCCATTACATTTATTTTCTTTGCGAGCAACCAATCCACCACCCTCCATTCTTTTGATTGGTGTGGTGCACCTACATACCCACTGTATTTAATCCTAATCACCATGAACCAATGGAAACAACTGTTAATGTGCCTCTTTCTGGCACAAGCTTGTGCTTTCACAATACCTCAGCACCCTGTCACCAGAAGCGTTGTTCTGTCTTTGGAAACCACTCTGTCCCCAACTACTACTGCAACAGTAGGATCTAAATCATCCAAACCAATCACAGCCTTTCTTTTTCGACGAAAACAAAAACCATGCTTGATCCGTCTCTATTCTGCTAGCACCGCAGTGGATGCGGATGAAGTAGCAGAAGAAAAAACATTTCAGGCGGGCCAGTCCAGTTCCGAATCTTTCACGATGAAAAATGCTACCGCAGATACCTCCACTACGTCCAAATCATCATTGTCATCATCCCGTTTGGAATTACCCTGGTCTGAATTTCACGATTGGGCCTTGCGCGACAATCTGCCAAAATACACTCGTACTTTGCCCGGTGTAACATCCAAAACATATGCCCTGTGGAGAACTATGCTGCAAGATGTGCCTGAATTAAGTGGATATCCTATCGATTTTTTGCAAATGAAGTATGCCCAACCGCCTCTCAAAAGGGAGGTTAACATTACCACGGCAACAGCACAAGCACTGGATGTCGTTCCCGAAAAATTAGCATTCTTGAATAATTTCTATTTTGAACCATCGGGAGGACTCTCGGGTCAGGTAAGTGCGCGTGTTTGGGATTTGGGATTGGACTCCCCTATTCTTATTGTGCAGTGGGTTGCTCCTATACGACCAACGAACAACAACAACAATGTATAATTACTCAAGACCAACCTTACTTTTTTGGGGGGGTCTGTGGGGCAAAACGACAGGTCTATGGCGTCCCGGGTCTTCGCGATGGCACTACCATTGAAACTGCCCCGGTAGGTCAGGTAGAAGTTACAATTCCTCTCGGGTACGTACTGACGGAAGATATTGGTATTGCGTACGAACTAGGCAAACCACTGGAAGAATCTGCGTCGACATTATTGGACGGTGCGACACGAACGGCAGGTCGGACAATGGGATCTTCTTTGAGCCGAACAGCTGTCACTTCCAATATACTGGCGTCCACGACACGACAAGGAATTGACATTGCGGGGATGGATTGGAAAGATCCCGATGGTTATTTGGTGAAATTGGGAGCCTCTACAGGCTTGCTGCTTGCTGGTGCCACGGCAGTGAATATGCTCTCGCATCATTTGACGGTGAACGTCTTTTGGGTTTGATTTCGAGAATGCAATCGCTAGCTCTAGCTGCTGCGATTGACGGCATTGCTGAAGGGGCAAACAGGGCGCGTCCAGAAAAATAAAACCGTCTGTCGTGGTCGCCGGAGCTCGTCCGATTCCTGCTAAAGTACTATCTAAAGTATGTACGAATCAACTGATACGAACACCTCAACTTTTTATCAGAATAAAGAGTAGTCTAGCTCCGCAATAAATATTCTATAGTTACTACTATGGCAATGCGTTGCGTGAGCATTCGAATTTGCCAACTGTATTTACCAAATTGAGTGCCATAATGGTACTAATAGTACCCTACTAGTTTTAGTTTCTGTGGCACTGTCCGTCTTCCTGGTCGCGCAATTTTAGACTCTATGCTCTACTAGCTAGTTGGGCAAGGCCTTCACTGCAGCTACTAGCTAGTAGCTACTAGACTAGTAGCTACTCGAGTACTACTACTACTAGAAAGAATAGCTTGAGTAGCTACTACTAGCTGATAATACTATTAGCTATTGAGAGTACCTGGTACTCGAGTAGCTAGTAAGGTAGACTATGATGTGGAAGAGACTGAAAGAGACAACACATGAATAATAATAGCCTGCTTATCCCTGCTACCAGACGGGACTTTCCGCCAAAAATATGTTCGTCAGCTCGCAGGCTCGGCCCAATAATTTAGGTCTTGTCCGTTCCATACATCTGATGTAGCAATTGGGCAGAAACCGCAAAGTCGAATTACAATGGTAAACAGTACCCCAAATATTAAAAAATGCCAGCATATTAAAACTCTCATTTCAAATAATGTCCACGTTAAACATGGTATATCAGCGTTGAGACGGGATATTCTCAAACTGTGCACTGCGTTGAAAGCAAAAAAAGTTCAAGCGCACCCAACCTGAAAAACTCGTCAGTTGACCCAACAACTGAGTAGACCCACAAAATTATCGATCCAACTCCCTTCCCGACAAAGAGCAAAGAGACAGAGGAGCCAAAGGTTGTTTTTCATTTTTCCGCAAGTTACGAAGTTGAACAACATTAGTTCGGATCGGAAGCAGGAAGGACTTCAGCCAAATTGGAAACGATATTTTCTCTTTTTTCTTTCTGAGTGACAAGAAACGTGCGGTTATCGATCTTTCAATTTACGGCTGGCAGAGTAGTAGCAGACGAATTGGAGAGTTTGGATAGTATCTTAGGACAGTATCTTTTGTAGGTTTCGGACAGGACTTTATTCAATAGTAATCGACAGAAAGCATTTATTTCTACCAGCACACCAGAAACCAGCAGCAGCTGCAGACGTGAAAGAGCCAACGAACCAGTAACATGCCAGCAGCAACCGCATCTTTGCCCAAAGATCTCGCCACTTCGGAAATGACGGCGCTGAACATGACAACAAAGAGCTTTGACCAACTTGACATTACCAAGCAGGAGGAGGAGAAGTCTTCTAAGGAAAAGCTCACCGATAGTCCTGATGAAGGTGTGGAAGTTGTCTTGGGAAACAGTGGCGCAGACACTGATCAAGTGGTGGACAGCGAGCTAGCCCGTGAAACTCCTGACCAAAATGTCTTTCGTGGACCCAATCCTCGTTATCCCCGTGGTCCTCCTCCTCCGCCCTACAGTGTCCCCGGATCAGGGTCCTTCACTGGATACGGACGTCCTCCCTACGATCGTCCTCGTCGCCCTGACGCTTCGCCATTACACAATCCTTCGTTCGAGGAAGGGGCGCCTTATCATACGCTAGTTCCTACTCACTACAGCCCCCACGTGCAATACTCGCACGGAGCTCCTCGTTATCCGGGAGAAGATTATAATGTCATTTCTCCCAGCCACAAGTCTACTGCGAGTGGACGAGGAAAATCTCCATCGTCTCACTACCAGTACCCTCCCACGTCTCCCGTTAATGGGGGTTCTCGAACAGCAGCTTCGACCTGCCGGCAGAATTCCGTCGATCTATCATACTCCGAGTCACAACAAGGCAGTGAGTCTCATCCAGAAGATGGAACTTGGAATGCTTATCCGGCACTATCCCAAACGGCTGACGGAGACCGCCCACCACAACCTCCCATTGTCAACGAGTCGTCTTTTGATTCTGATCACTTTTCGAACTCACACTATTCGGCCGGGGCGCATCCGTCGCACCCTCCGGTACCTGGAAATAGAGCTCCTCACCATGATCCTACTCAGCAGTTCTATGGGGCACCAGGTTCCTGGGGAAGCTTCGGGGGTGCAGCTATGTCGTACGATGATGGCTATGGTCGTCTTCATCGCTCACCAAGCCATCACTATCCCCCCGAGTATTCTCCCTATTCGCCTCGCGCTCACCACTTGTCGCCTGGTTCCTACCCCCACTACTCACCGGGAGGATACTATGCTCCTGAACAGTACAGCCACCCAGGCTATTATCCCCCCCAATCGTACGAGGAGAGTGAAATGCTCAAGGATTACCATCCCAACCAAGATGGACAGGAGGCCTCGACCACCAAGAAAAAGATCGACCAAAGCAAGGCAGCTTCTGGCATGGTCTTGCCCGACGCTGCCCACGAGGTTGACTTTGATGTCGTTGACCCGCCTGCCGAGCCTGTCTGTCCTCCTTCTACTGAGCCATTAGTCGAGAGCTTGGCCGAAGTGAACGGCTATGACGTCCTTTGTGGGCGTGGTGGAGGCACCAACTCTCAAGTTGGAAACAAGCGCTTCCGCAAGCTGGTACAAGATTTCCAGCCCACGTACTTACTGGCGCGTCGCAAGGAAAAGCCTCTTTTGGCTCGTTCTATTGTCCTGATCATTCGCAAGCGTGGAGGACGATTCCTTCGCAAGGATGAAGGGACGGGAATGCTCTATGAAGTTGGCGACGAAAAGGCTGAGGCTAAAACGTCCCAAGCCTTGAGGGAAGGCTTGGATGTTCGTGCCACTAGGGCCTCCCAAAATGGGAACAAGAAAAAGAAGAAGTCCGTCAATAATGATTCAACTGCGACTCATGGTGCCGCTGCGACTGTCTCTCCCAAGACGGAAACTCCTGTGTCTCCCGACTCCACCAGATCGGAAGGGGGCAAAGGTTCGAGTCGTACTGGAACTCCTGAACGACCTGTTTCGTCCTCTGTCGATGCCAGCTCTCCTGCCAGCAAGGATCTCGACTCGCCACTCGCATTGCCCAAGCTCGCCGACGAAGTGGTCAAGGTAGGAATGGTCCACCCGCACTCACCCGAAGACATGCAATTCCGCAAGCGTCGACGAATGCGCTCCTTTGCATGCGGAGCCGACAAGTTCTTTCCAGACTTTTGTCCTCCTCGTGCCGAAATTGGTCGCGGGCCTAATGATCCCGCGGACGACGATGAAATTCTGGACGACGTCAAATCTGGCGGTCCCAGGCGCCGAGGCAGTAGTATTGATGACAGCGATGCCAATGGAAGTGCCACCAAGGCCCCTGTTGCGGGATGCACCGGAGCTGTCATGGACATTGTGGTTGGTGCTGTCGCTGGAGGCCTTTGCTTTGGCCCCAAGGAGTAATTTTTTTTTGCCATAATCCAGTCTCTCCTTGCAGTTGGACGAACTAGTTATTGTGTTGAAGAAACCAGAAATGAGACGAAGAAGCATTGAGATGGTTACTACGTATGAGCCAATGGCTCTGCTAGATTTTGTAACGAGGGGCATCTAGAGATTTTTCTTACTTTGAAACGAATGATTGTAGAAAAGACGGGCTGTAGTCTACAAACTTGCTCTAGCAGTTGTAGCAGCTCGTCTGGGAGCAACATAAATACTAGTACTACCCGAATAGAGAGACTTATAATTATTGTCAAATTACCACTATTATTCGCTAATTTCTTACCTGAGTTGTATTCTATCGCAATAGCTACTAGAGCTAACTCTAGTAGCACCATCACTACACAACAACAACTGATGAATACGTACCGGGGGGGGGGGAGTAGACTAGTAGTAGTCGACAACTAGAGAAATTCTGAGTACCGAGTCAAGTAATAACCAGCTAGCCAATCAGATCGAAGAGTGTTTTTACGATAGTGTAACTGTAGTATGATTAGCAGCTGTTCGGTGACAGAGGCATCGTCTGTGCATAGCTCATGACCTAGTATCCTTCGATCTTTTTAGCCAGCTGGCACCACCAATCCCAAAAGGGGACGACTCTACGTGATGAAACAACGAGCATATTATTATTAAAACACTCTTTTACCAGAATCATCGCGATAATTCACTGCAACACTTCTATTAAAGTTGACAATTAACCAAAGACAAACTAATTTTTTATTAACTAAATTAACTTACCATGGCTGATCGTTCTCGCTCTCGTTCCCGCTCTCGCTCTCCCGAACGCTCGGGAGGAGATGATGGTAATCAAGATTCTGGAGCTCCCCCGGAGAACGGCGGTGGTGGAGACGCTCCTCCTGCGTCTGGCGACCATAATGGATCTGCTGGCGGCGGCGGCGGCGGCGGCGGTGATGACGGAGGCACTGGTGAAGAAGTAAAGCTTTATGTGGGTAACCTCGACTATGCTACCAACGAAGATCGTCTTCGAGAAGAGTTCTCTCAGTACGGAACTATTACGGAGGTCTTTTTGCCCACGGAGCGTGGCACCCAGCGTCCTCGCGGCTTTGGTTTTGTCACCTTTGCCACTCGTGAAGCTGCCGAGAATGCCATTTCTCGTCTAGATCAAGCCCAGCTGGACGGACGGACCATTCGTGTCAACGAATCTCGTCCTAAAGGAGAGCGTGCTCCCCGTGGACCTGGCGGAAAAGATGGGGGCGGAGGCGGAGGCTTCAATGCTGCTGGAAAGGACGAAGTCAAGCTTTGTAAGTCTTTTTCTCACCGTGCCGTGATTTAATGGATCCAAACAAATAAATGTCCATTGCATTCGATTTTATTTCTCACCTTGAACTTTGTTGTCCCCTTTTTTAATTAAAGACGTTGGAAATCTTTCCTTTGACACTGTGGAGGAAAACGTGCGCAGGCTGTTTGAGCAGTACGGAACTGTATCGGACTGCTTTATGCCCAAGGATCGTGAAACTGATCGTGTTCGCGGATTCTGCTTTGTCACCATGCCTGCCAGAGAAGCGGAAGAGGCTTGCGCAAAGTGCAATGGATACGAATTGGATGGACGTGCTCTTCGAGTGAACGAGGCCCAGCCCCGAGGAGAGGGTGGCGGCGGCGGTGGAGGTGGCCGAGGAGGAGGTGGCGGAGGTCGAGGTGGCTACGGAGGCGGTGGTGGTGGCTACGGAGGTGGTGGTGGTGGCTATAGTGGAGGCGGATATGATGGAGGTTACAGTGGCGGCGGCGGTTACGGTGGTACGTTAATTGAGCTAAATTGATGCTGCCGTTTTTGCGTCTTCCAACGAAGAAGATTTATTAATCTGTTTGTTCTTTTTTTGTAGGCTATGGTGGTGGTGGCTACGGCGGTGGTGGTGGATACGATGATCGTCGAGGCGGTGGTGGTGGATACGGAGGAGGATATGACGATCGCCGAGGAGGAGGCGGTGGTGGATACGGAGGCGGTGCGTGCGTTTTGTTTTGTCGGTTTTTGTTGAATCTGTCTCGCTGCCTCTTGACAGATACAACCTTACACGTTTCTTTCGCTTTCGTTTTTTAGGCTATGATGATCGTCGCTATTAAGTTTCTTCCGCTGCAAGCCGTCTTGGTCATTTTGTACTCTTGGTTCTATCTTTGGATTGAGGAGAAAGGGGCGAATTTATGCTTTGAAATTGCATTTGTAAGAACGTAAGTATGCTCAGTGGTGGTATTAATGAAGTAAAGGCCTCGATGGAATTTTTCAAAGGAAAGATAGCCGATGCAAGTTACGAATATGGATATTTCTCTATTTACGGTCAAGTTCCGATCTCTAGCTACTTTTGTTCATTTCAGTGTTCCCGCTACCGTACGGTCAGTGATGATAGTTGTGCCAGGGATGGTTGTTAGATCCATCTATCCATCTTGCAGTTCCATGCCCTATGAGGAGCAAATCACCAGCAGATTCCCTACCCTTGAATGCGGAGGTCCAAATGGAGCTGATCCAATTAATTGGAGTGGTCCCTATCTGGGTGTAGTAGTATCCGAGATTGTTTGCTTGATGAGGTCTGCTGGTTGCCGTATTGCCTGAAGTGTGATAGGGTTGAATTTTGGCTCCCGACTGGGTCAGTTTGATGTTATGAATCACTCCATCCAATGGATCGCGCTTGGTTTCAAATGCATTTCTGCGAAAATGATAGGTTTCACTGAAGTGCTCTGGACTCCACACAGCGACGCGCCGAACTGCCGTGGTTTGTTGGCTCTTCCTCGTGATGAAGTTGATTGGTTCCGGCTCTTTGTTTGCCAAATTCTCGACATGCATCATTCTGATCATGGTTTTGGCAATGCTACAAAGCTTTTGGAATGATGTGTCTTCTCGATTCATTCGTGGCTCTCATTGGGCCCAAGCTTGGTTGGCGGGAGAGAAGGCAGTGATTGTTTCTTTCTTCTCTTAAGCTGCTACGCTTGGCGAAAACTGGAGCTCGCGCCTTACGCGGGCTAACGAACCATCTCTTTCTCGGCTGTCGTAGGTGGGAGAGGGGGTATGTTTTGCAGTGCGTAATTTGGCGACTCTCGAATTCGTCTGTTTGAGCTTTCGGGGATGCAAAACATAAAAAATCGGTGCCAATCATTTTTGGCAGAGTTTAGATATCTGCTTGGATGCACGACGGTACCGAAAGCAACCCGCAGAAAGACGATTTGGCCAATACCCGTTCGCTATGCCGATGAAACCTTTCCATTCTGTTTGCGGGATACAGCTTCCGCAAATTCTGGCAGTATTTTTTGTTTTGAGTAGGAGTCTTCTTGTGGTGTCTCATTTTGTTGGCGGTCGGTCTCTTGTGATTTTGGATCCCCATGTTCCATGATGGCTTCCGTACATGCCGTAGCTTTCTGTAGGAGTGCTGGTTTCCATCTTTGTGGCTGTCGTCGTTTGGTTGCTGGTGGACAATGATGATTTCGTTTGTTTTTTGATTGAGGTCGATGACTTTGTGTGTCGTTTCCTCTCCTGGCGGAACTTCTCGGGTATGCTGAATTGATTGCAAAATAATTGATTGCAAAATAATTGTTTGCTCGTCACTCGTTTAATTCGAGGAATGCGGATGTCCTGATTGTAATCATGATATTTTGTAGCACAGCACGAAAATATTGCAAAATCGTATCCGGATTAGTCAAAAAAAGGGAATGATGTGGCCAAAATAAAAAAAGAATTACGAATATAACCACAAGCATAGCTAGGTGTGGCTTGCTAGTACTACTTTTTAATGACTGGTGAAGTCGCAGACAAACTGAGCCATCGGATATTTCGACGCTCAAGTGCAAGCTTTCGAGGCACGCTTAAATCAGTTCGTCACAACAACAGCAATGTTCGCGTCCATCATCCGGGTGGCCATTTCATGGGTCTACCACCAATCACATGAAGATGGAGATGATAAACGGACTGCCCTCCATCCTTTCCATCATTGATGACAATACGAAATCCATTAGGACATTCTTTGGCTCCCAGTTCTTGAGCCACGTACATGAGATGACCCAAAAGTTCCTTCTGATCGGGACGAGCCTTGGTTACTTGTGTCATACCATCGCGGTCTTTTGGAATGACCAAAATGTGAACGGGAGCTGTGGGATTCACGTCGCGAAAGGCCAGAACTTTGTCATCGGAATAAACTTCCGTGCAGGGAATATCACCTCTGTGGAAGCAAAATGGATGAAAGGTGAACATTTTTCGGTGGAATTAGTGTGTATGTTTGTAAGCACTGGATCATTATTATTTGTGCGAAAGAGAGGATTATAATACAACATACAACATACATCATACTTACGCAACAATTTTGTCGAAAATCGTCACATCTTCAGGAACGGCAGTCTGAGCCTTGGCTTGTTCGTCGTTTGTACTCATGGCGAGAAATCGTCTTTGTTGCTGTTGCTGCTGCTGCTGTTGTTGTTTGCCGAGAGGTGAAAAATAGCCGTCGACTTCGGCGCGAACAAAGGGACAGGAAAAAGAAGGCGCTGATCTGCTCAAGAAGGGTGCTTGATGGCTGCCAAGAATGGCAAAACTAGACGCGAAACGAATGGTTCTAACTGTAGAAGTCGGAAACAAAAAGGCACTCAAAGTAGTGACAAACTGAGTAGGTCGTAGCAAGCCTCTGCGAAGTGACAGTGGGTATTGCATCGGACATGATTATTGTTTTAGATTTTAGATAGAAAGTACAGTCCAAAGAATCTCCGATGGCCACAATTTACAATTTTTTGTTCGACCTTGTTCTTGTCTGACGTTCGATATCAGTACAGTATCTTCAAACGCGCTACTAAAACATACCTCATTCAGCCGAAAGGTCGTTAGTAAATTGTGATATCAAAACAAACAAGCACGTCGGGTTGTTTCTGGACAATCTCAGCTGTTGGGTCTGTTATTGTTAATAGTACGATCGTTATTCGTTATGGTGATGTGTTTTGGTTGTTTCTCTCTAGTGGAGTAGTAGATTAGTACCAGTTAGTAGTAGTAGTCTACTACTACTACTACTAGCTTAGCTACCAGTACTAGTCTACTACTTCTTGCACTTTAGAAATTCGAAATCCAGAAGATACCGTACTTTCATTGTGCTCATGACCTTGAGTTTAAGCAAGTGTGCGTTATGATACACTCACTCTTCTCGGCCATCACACATCAAAACGAAAACATAATCAAGAGATCAGATCTTCCGACAAAAGAAGTGTGGCGTCCTCCTCCCAGCTTTCTGATCATCATCAACTTTTATTTTATTGTTATCTGGGAACTCTAGCCTATCCGTATTATTATTTATTTTATTGCAATACTCATTCAAAACAAAGGTACGTTTGCAATCTGCTAGAAGTGGGAAGATCTGGTTTTGGACACAAGGGCAAATGTCGGAGATTGGAGGATCATTTTTTTTTGCACAGAGGTGACAGGTGACACGTTGTCTCACCTCTTTGCGCCGTGATGGAAGGTTTTTACAGTAAGAGTTTAACTGAAGGCCGAGTACACAAAGAAACTAACGATTTCCTTCTTTTTTTTCATCTATTTTCGCTCCATCCTCTCTTTTCTCTTTTCAAAACAACACAGCTTAAACCACCATGCACTCTCTAATTTCTCGATGCCTCATCCTGGGGTCACTTTTCGCTGTCCTTGTCACCGCATCGGCTAGACATCCTTCAGCTGGTGCTATGGCTGCTTTTGTTCATCCCAAAATTACGACGCACGGAAGAGGAGGTATTCACGAATCCAGCTCGTCGTCTGCCCAGCCTCATCGAAACAGCCGAACTCGAGGGGAACGAGTCAAGGGTGTCAACACAGCAGGAGCTGGTGCTGGTGGTACGCGACTATTTATGGCTCCCGCCAAAAAGCAGGTTGCAAAGAAAAAGACCACAGAAGTTGAAAGCTTTAAAAAATCAGAATTCGTTGCTAGTATTTCGGAAAAGACGGGATTTACTAGAGCGGAATCGGAAGAAGCTCTCACAGCTGTTTTGGATACGCTCACAGAGGTACGGACGTGTGTTTTCGTTTTGGCAAACCAGTGTAATATGAGCGCTCTTTTCGTCTCTCGTTGGTGTAACTCGCACTTTCATCCCACAAGCTCGCTCGCTCACCCATGTAAATGTACGACAATGTTTTCATTTTTGCAATCAATTACATGATTTTTAGCAAATGATGCAGGACAAGAAAATCACTTTGGTTGGCTTTGGATCCTTCCAAGCCAAAGAACGTGCTGCCAGAAAGGGAAGAAATCCCCGGACTGGTGAAGAGTTGGACATTGCTGCTAGCAGACTTCCTTCCTTTACGGCCTCCAAGGCCCTCAAGGACAAGATTAACGGAAAAGAGTAAACAGATCGCACAGTATTCAACTAACGTACATCTTCGCGGTCGATGGCGTGAGCACGGAAAGCTAGCAAACAAGTCAGCCTCGGTAGGATAACAAACGTCCTACAGTAGTAAAAGACAAAAACGCATAGTAGAATCATTCGAAATCAGTACAACTGTAACATTAGTAGGATGACTTGTTCCACGAGTGGGATGATGCTATCCCGCATTTCGACATGGTGAACTCAAATCTTATTTAAAGATCCAAGATTAGACGGGTGGGGTCCGAGATCTTATCGGCGATGCTCTTCAAGAATGTCACTCCCTCTCTTCCGTCAATGAGACGATGATCATACGTCAAGGCCAAGTACATCATAGGTCTAGCAACTACTTCACCTTTGTCGTTCACAACAGCTCGCATTTTGGTGGCGTGCATTCCCAGGATGGCAGATTGTGGGGGGTTGATGATGGGAGTACCCATGAGAGATCCAAAGACACCTCCATTCGAAATGGTGAACGTTCCACCAGTCATATCGTCCAATGATAGAGTACCCTCTCGTGCTTTGCCGGCGTACATGGCAATATTCTTCTCAACATCGGCAAAATTCATATTTTCGGTGTTGCGCAAGACAGGGACAACCAAACCAGTGGGCGACGCAACAGCGACAGAAATATCCACAAACTCACGGTAGACAACTTCCTTGGTTTCATCGTCAATGTAAGCATTGACAGCTGGAATTTCCTTCAAGGCCTCAGTGGTTGCTTTGACGAATACGGACATGAATCCTAGCTTGACTCCGTGTTTCTTTTCAAATTCATCTTTGTGGCGATTGCGAAGTTCCATAAAGTTCCCCATGTCACATTCTTGGAATGTTGTCAACATGGCGGCCGTATTCTGAGCATCCTTGAGTCGAGCGGCAACACGTTGACGCATGCGGGACATTTTGGTTCTACGTTCCGTGCGGGAACCAACAAACGCTGGGGCATCGGGAGTTGGAGGACCCGAGGGTTTTGGTGGTGGCGGCGGTGGTGGTGATGGAGATGAGGCCTTTGAAGTTTCAGGTGCTGGTGCGGAAGCCGCGGGGGAAGGAGCAGCAGCTTGGTCAGCGGCAGGAGCTGGTGCCGCCACTTCAGCATCCGGCTTGGGTGTTGCTTCCGGTTCTGGGGTCTTGGCTTCTACGGCAGCATCGGTATCGATACGGAAGAGTGGAGCTCCTACTTCCAAAACATCATCAACTTCGGCCAAAATTTCTACCAAGGCTCCACCTTCTGGAGCACGTACGTCGACACTCACTTTATCTGTTTCTAAGACAACAACGACATCGTCTGCTTGAACAATATCACCAGGTGCTACTGGCAAATCCACAACGGTACCTCTACATCCCGGAACCAAAAGAATTAAAAATTCCAGTCCAGTTTAGAAATTAGCTAGATAATCCAATCAAAGTCTTATTTTCCACAAAAAGTCATAACTTACTCGGTGATACTATCGCCCATACCTGGAACCTAAAATCATTCAAACATGGAGGATGAAAAATCCTTTTGAGGTCCACGACAAACGCACCAGGATAACAATAACAACAATAACAACAACAAAAAGCAGCAGCATAATATTCAACGCAAAACTAAAAATGTCCCATCATTATTGTGCGCCTCACCTCAATAGTCTTGATGGGCATAAGACGCATTCCAGAGGACGTTACAAATGTTCGACGAGTGCCGGATGAGGAATCTTCGTTAAAACTCGACCACAGGGCACTGGTGGTGAACCTCAAGAGATTCGTTGTTGGTGGAACATGGCGACTCGATAATCCAACCAATGCTCGTCGGGCTGCCATCACGGAAAGTAAAGATCGACTATGCATCATGCAAAATTAGTATCTTATAAGGTTGCTTGTTATGAGGTACCGTACCGTAAAGAACAAGGCTCGGTTCGTTACTTCTATTAATTTCTTCCCTTGACTTTCAATATGACTTGAGCCTGCATCTTCTTTGATTGATAATAAACTTCGATATCAATCCTCCAGAAGTTCGCCCAAAGATCCGTCGTACGGTAGGCCAGACTCAGGATTACTAATAATGGTTTTTCACAGTGCTGGTAGACTTAGTCTAGTAGTAGTCTAGTAGTAGAGCAGACGCCGACGAGTATTATTTACTATTACCCCGAGTAGACTAGGTCTAGTGGTGTAGTCTTTTTATTTAGTTTGGGTTTTTAGATGACTGGACTCGAATCTATCAGACTGATGAGCTATGCTTTCATGGTGTCGGAAGCACCTCTTGTAATATTGAAGGCAAGTCATGTACTAGTAGCTGCTATGCAATTTCTCAATAGATTCCATTAGTACTACAGTACTCGAAAAAGGAGGGATATGAAGGTACGGAATTCATCGTTGGTGGGAGCCGCCATCATCGTTGCGTGGCGTCTCTCTGCCAGTCAAGAATTCACAACATTGGTCTACCAAACACAACCTTTGCGACTTTTGTTTTGGATGCAAGGTGCTTTCTTCAAACAAGCAAACAAGCAAACAAAAAGCTGTGTTTGCCTTGTTTAGCTAGCAAGGAATACTTCCTTCATCTTGCCAAAGTTGTTCTTTTCAGCAGGAGATGCACCTTGCTCTTGATGATTTCTTTTGTGTGTCACTTCCTATATATTTCTGGTTCTACAAGGGAATCAAGCATATAAACAACTATTTTCTTTTGTGATATGGCCAACGCAGCTTGCGTCACTCACTATCATTGCAGGACAACTACAATAACGAATGCACTTTTACAGGGATAGCAAGATTAAAACTAAATTATTTGAAAATTTAGAATGCTACCTCACTACAGTATTGTTTCTGTCTCTAGCAGTCCAAATGGGGAATGGCTTGTACAGCCCGAAAAATGCAACGAACCAACCATTCCAGCGATCTCCAAAAGGGCTGATCTCCAAGGACAAAATATCGCTACACAAAAATAAATCATGTTGCTGCAAACTCAACATGTTGGATTTAATCCATTTTGCCCTTTCCGGTAGCTAACTTGTAGTGACCAGTGGCCAGCTGATAAAATCCCAGTAGACAAAGACCAAGACCAATGTAGTTGGTGATAACGTCCGATTGTCCTTGCTTACACCAGGTTGGGTTGCTCTCGCCAAGACGGACGCCTCCCTTGGTTTGAATCTTTCGTAATTCCTTGATCTGAAAATGGGAAGAGAAGAGAATGCCTGAAAGTGAGTGCATACTTTAAATGGTAGAGGAAGAGCACGTTTGGGGAAGATAACAATTCCAAATGCATAAGACGCTCCTAGTAAGCAACTTCAACATGAATCGTCGCACGTACTCTATCGGGATAATTGGTAAGGTAATCCAAAAATCCTCGCTTCTGTTGATTAACCAACTGAACTCGTGGGGCAGCCCTTGTGAGCACTCGTGAAGCAATCATCGTGTTAAGGTACAGTAGTTGGATGATCTCAAATAATAAACTCCGACTTTATGTGCCGTAGCAGTCAGCGATGCTCGATCCTTTAATCCGAACTGTCGTGCCCATTGTCGTCGCTGCATGCTACGAGCTTTTATTTATCTTCACGGACGACAGAAGGACAGAACGGCTTTCGTTTCGACAGAAGACGCTCACGAGAACTCGATTACCAAATCCGGATTATTAAAAACACTCCTTGGACACGAGATGCTCACTACTAGCTAGTAGACTAGTAGTGTAGAACTCAAGAATACTACCAAATCCGGGGTATCGGAAGCACTGGGTATTCCGTATTACCCAGAACCTTATGACAGAGCAGAAATTCGAGTTGAGAAGTCTGAAAATATAAAAGAGCTACCGATGAATTATTCGTATCTTACTTAAATATGGTCCAGGGAATGGTGATGCAGATGGTGATCCTTTCGCACATGATTAGGTAGGATAATGTCCTTCACGAAGCGTTCCAATATGTAGCCTGTCAGTCCCCAAATGATTTCTGGACCACCTACAAAAATAGGCGCCAAATCTTGTTTCTGCATCCATAAATCACCTTTCAACAGATTCGATAGAGGAATGGTGAACACTTTGGCAACCTCATCCGAATTATGGGACAAGTCTTCTGGAATTTCCCCCAAATAACAAACAACTGGTGTGACCGCAACGCCTACTAAATGATGGACTTCGCCCCAGTTGCATCTCAATACTCCCAAGACTTCGACGTTGTTCATGTTCAAGCCTGGAATTTCTTCCTTCATTTCTCGCAAGCAGGTTGAAATGATGGTTGTATCGTTCACATCGCAGACCATCCCACCTGGCAAACAAACTTCATCGGGATGAGTTCGCAAATCTGGAGGTCGTTTTTCAAACAACAAGCTTGGAACTCCCTTCACAGTACACAGCGGAATTACGACGCCAGCTCGTTGCGTGTGCGCCGTCGTGACGGTCCGAGGCATGCGCATAAGCGCTTTGCGAATGACTTCCAATGTTCCGGTGGTCATGGGTTTGCAAGCATCCAATTGTCGTTTGCGTTTACGGCGTCGCAATAGGTACCGGGGATGAAAGCTCTGCAGGACTTTTTGAAGTGCCTCGAAATCTTCGTCTTGCGCCAAAACGGCGCACTGCTGCAAAACATCCTCACGATCCCTCAAGGCACTCGCAAGACTAGCAACACTGTAATTTTCCATCAATAATCGCATATCAACTTTGGGATCTTCGTGAAGGACACCGTGCTGAGATGCTCTCATTCGTCCACCACCTTCCTTCTCGGATCGTTCAATACGATCCATCAGCTCGTCTGGGATGGGCATAGGTTTTACATCTTTGGATGAATAAATCTCTCCATCAACAAAATATGTTGAATCGGGTGTGATTGCGTTGTCAGGTTTTTCGTTGTCATTATCATTGTCGTCATTCTTGTCACCAGGTAGATTGGAATTAGAATTGGATCGTTTGTCCAGTGAAGGAGGCGAGGGGAATTTGTCGCCACTAAAGTCTAGGCTGGGGCTAGTAGTGCCACTGGATCCTTCTAGACTCAGTTCATCATGGTCGAGTTCTTCTCGGTCCTCTTTGATTTCTCCTTCTGGTTGTGCAAGACGAGTAGTGGAGAAGAATCTGCAATCGTAATTAATGCAATTCCTCGGAGCAGCAGTACTAGTACTTGTTAGCGATTTGAGGCCAGGCGGCGGATTGGCAGAAAGCAACGTGAAATAAGTATTCGCTCGTGCTGGCAAATACTGTCCAGTGTTCCTTGCCAAACCTGTCGTGGAAGCAGTTCTTGCGGTAATTCGTGCTATAGAAAGATGATGCATCATTTTAGATTACTTTTTGTGGGCACCTGTTATTTTTGTTTAGTTTAATGCGGCATGGACCGATTTATTGTGGACGCGAGCGAGCATTTAGGAGAGGAGGACACAAAACTGACCTTATCCTTGCCCCTATTCTGGAATAGATTCATCTCAATCAAAACAAATATGCCTTCATCAGAGGAGCTTGCACGTATCTACTCCCTGGGGTGTACCGTACGAACACAGCGATGCTAACCACTACTTGTAGGTTCGTAGTATGGGATGCAGATAGTTGGCTTTCGCTTTTGTCAGCTTTAGAGTGCTGGCTTTAGTTCTATTCGCTGACGACCAATGAAATGTTTTGCTTTTCTTCATTGGAATGGAACTTTTTCAAAGCTAGAATCGTGACCCAAATAATATATTATCAGCACTTGTCAATCGCTTTCGATGCAAGACAATAAACGAGCCTTGACTATTACTAATCATTCCTGCCGCGAAAATACGTCTTTTGTTGCACACATAAATTCGTTTAAATGTTAGTGAGCGCCAACCAGCAAGCAGCTGCAATTGCTTCTTAATCACGCTCGTAGTTCAGAATAGGAGACAACCAACGTTCACACGGGGACAAATCCATCTTCTTCCTTTCGGCGTAGCTCGTCACCTGGTCTTTGCCAATCTGACCGACGGCGAAGTATTGCGATTCGGGATGAGCAAAGACCAAGGCAGAGACTGAAGCAGCAGGCATCATACTGAGAGATTCACTCAGTTCAATGCCGGCCAGCTCATGGCATTTGATGACATTCCACATGGTCTGTTTCTCGGTATGGTCCGGCTGCGACGGGTATCCTGGAGCTGGACGGATTCCGTCGTACTTGATCTTGAGCAAATCGGCCTCATCAAGTTGTTCGTCAGGAGCGTAGCCCCACATATCGGTACGAATCACACGGTGCAAATACTCGGCAAAGGCTTCGACGAATCGATCCGCAAGGGCTTGAGCCATAATCTTGCTGTAATCGTCATTGTCAGCTTCGTACTTCTCTACAAGAGCACCACAGCCAAAGCAGGAAACAGCGAACATTCCCAAGTGATCTTTGTAGCCCCTGGGAGCAATAAAGTCAGCTTGAGAGAGGTACGGCTCATCTGATTCCTTTTCGGCTTGTTGACGCAACATGCAATACGTGGCCAATCGCTTGTCGGCTTCTCGGTCCTCCTCGGATTCATATAGGTGGACATCTTCTCCATCTTCGCTTCGGTTAGCTGCATAAAGACCAACAACTCCCTTAAGCTGCATGCTCTTGTCTGCAATAATTTCCTTCAACATTGCCTGCGCATCGTCAAAAAGCTTCTTGGCTTCGCCTCCCACGGCTTCATCCTTGAAGATTTTGGGGTAGCCTCGATTGGGGTAGCGGCCACGTAGCTCCCACGTCTGGAAGAAGGGATTCCAGTCCATGTATGGAACCACGTCTTCGAGCGAAACCGTGTCAATGACGGTATTACCAAGTTTTCTGGGCTGAGGTGCTGGTGGGATGGCATCGAAGTCGATGTTCTTCTTCGCTGCCTTTGCCTTGTCATAATCAAGGAAATAACGATCTTCGAGACCGGCATAATAATCCTCGCGCATCTCATCATATTCCTCCATAATATCTTGAACATACTCGCCCTTCAGCTCGCTCAGCAAAGAAGACACAACTGTCACGGAACGAGAGGCATCTAGGACATGGATCACTGGATGTTCCATGGAGAAATAATTTGGGGAAATTTTCACCGCTGTGTGCATCTTAGAAGTGGTGGCTCCGCCAATTAATAGCGGTTGCTTGAAGCCAGCTTTCGACATTTCCTTGGCCACCACTACCATCTCGTCAAGTGAGGGCGTGATCAAACCAGAAAGGCCAATGACATCCACGTCGTATTCTTTAGCTTTCTCCAAAATCTTTTCACATGAGCACATCACACCAATGTCGTAGACCTTGTAATTATTACACCCAAGGACAACGGCAACAATATTTTTGCCGATGTCATGAACATCACCCTTGACAGTGGCCATGAGGACTTTACCTGAAGAAACAATCAATGAAACGAAAGAGGTTCGATTCTGGTGAGACACCAGCCATGCAAATGGGGTGATCATCAAAATAATAAGGCAACGTACCAGCAAAATTGGAATCGTCATTCTCGTCAAAATCATCAGGGTTCAAACCTTGTTCCACCATCTTCAGCTTCTTCTCTTTCTCCATGAAAGGGAGCAGGTAGGCAACGGCTTTCTTCATTACACGAGCAGACTTGATAACTTGGGGAAGGAACATTTTTCCAGCACCAAAGAGGTCACCAACGACATTCATTCCATCCATGAGTGGCCCTTCGATGACTTCCAGGGGCTTCGACGCTAGCTGCCGAGCTTCCTCGACGTCCTTGTCGACATACTGCGAGATTCCGTTCACCAAAGAATGCTCCAGTCTTTTCACTGGATCCAAGTCGCGCCAAGACTTTTCCTCTACCTTAACAGCACCACCGCCCCGTTTCCTGGCCTCCATTGCTTCCTTCTCCTTCTGCGTGAATTCAAGCATCACCTCTGTGGCATTTGGGTCTCTATTGAAAACCAAGTCTTCACAAGCCTTTCGAAGTGGGGGTTCTACTTCACTCAACATCATCATTTCCTTGGCATTGACAATACCAACATCCATCCCAGACTCCAAAATGGCATGGTGCAAGAAAACAGCATGGATCGATTCTCGAATCTTTTGCACACCACGGAATCCAAAAGAAAGATTGGAAATACCTCCACTAATCTTCACATAAGGACACTCCTCTTTGATACGCTTGGTTGCATTGATGAAGTCAACTCCATAGTTGGCATGCTCCTCCATACCAGTACCAATTGTCAACACATTGGGATCAAAGATGATGTCCTCAGGAGGAAATTTGACCTTGTTCACAAGCACATCATATGAGCGCTTGCAAATACGGACCTTCTCTTCTTCAGTGGCAGCCTGGCCATCTTCATCAAATGCCATCACAACAACAGCAGCTCCATGCTTCTTCAACAGTGTAGCATGCTCAATGAAAAGATCCTCTCCCACCTTCAGAGAGATAGAATTCACAATACACTTGCCTTGGCACCACTTCAAACCAGCCATCACAATATCAAACTTGGAAGCATCCAGCATGAAAGGAACCTTGGACACTTCAGGCTCTGTCACAGCAATCTTCACAAACTTCTGCATTGCAGCAAGGCCATCAAGCATACCATCATCAACATTAATGTCAATCACATGGGCTCCATCTTCAACTTGAGCCTTGGCAATATCCATCGCAGTGGCATAGTCTCCAGCCATCATTAGCTTCTTGAACCTAATAGAGCCAGCAATGTTGCATCTCTCTCCCACATTCAAGAAAGGCAGACCTAAGTGGTTGTGCACATCATCAACAACCAAGTCCTCGAGACCAGACAACCACATTTTGGGACGGCCAACATCAGGAAGCTTTCTGGGCTTGTACTTCTTGGCAACTTCTGCAATAGCTTTAATATGGGGAGGAGTGGATCCACAGCAACCTCCAACCATGTTCAACCAGCCATTTTTGAAGAAGACCTCATTATCTTTGGCCATATCCTCAGGACTTTCATCATAGCCACCCATGGCATTTGGGAGGCCAGCATTGGAGTAAACATGCATGAAGCATTCCACACATTTGGACAGACGCTCCACAAAGGGAACCATGTGAGAAGCTCCCAAGGCACAGTTCAAACCAACACACATGGGCTTGGCATGACGAATTGAAGCATAAAAAGCCTCTCCTGTCTGACCAGACAAGGTCCTTCCAGACTGATCCACAAGGGTTCCAGAAACAAACACTGGAATATCAAGACCAGTGAACTCCAAATACTCCCCAATGGCATACAAAGCAGCCTTGGCATTCAAAGTATCAAAAATGGTCTCTACCATCAGAATGTCAGCTCCTCCATCCATGAGACCAACAATCTGTTCAAAGTAGGCATCCACCAATTCATCAAATGTCACATTTCTGGCAGCAGGGTCCTCAACAGAAGGAGAAATAGAACCAGTCCTGTTTGTTGGACCCATGGCTCCAACTACAAATCTTGGCTTGGTGGGATCTTTAGCAGTCACAGCATCACAAGCCTCTCTGGCAAGCCTGGCACCTTCATAGTTCAGCTCATACACATAGTCCTGCATCTCATAATCAGCCATGGCAATAGTGGTTGAAGAGAAGGTGTTGGTACCAATCATGTGGGATCCTCCTTCTTCAAGGTACTGTTGGTAGATACCCTTGATGATCTCAGGCTGGGTGATGCTCAACATATCATTGTTACCCTTGACATTGCATTTCCAATCCTTAAAGCGCTCACCACGGTATTCTTCTTCGTCCAGCTTATTCCTCTTGGCATAGTTTTGGATCATGGTACCCATGGCTCCATCATACATTGCAATCTCAGAGCTAAAGAGGGAAGTGATATGCTCTCGCAGACTGTCACGGCCGCGGACAAAGTGAGGGTAAAATTCGGGATACAAACTGCTTTTTTGCTGCCAGTTTATATTTAGTTCCTTTCCTTGCAGATGGGTAGACTTGGCTCTGTCAGCTAAGACCCTGGCATGGGTCAAACTGGAATTCATGTATGGGTTGGGTAAATGCTTCTGGGCTGCCTCAGATGAAGGAAGGGGAGGCTCCACAGCTGGCTTAGCCTCAATATGGTCATAGTCGAAGGTCAATCTGGGTTTGTTTACGATTTTGCCTCTAGGCTTTCTTGGTATAGGAAGGCCCTTTTTCTTGGCATCAATGCAGGCACGCTCATAAGAAGTTCTCTCAAGCATATCATCAGTAGCTTCTAGACACTTGTTGAAAACCAAATTCTCACAGAGCTCCTTCATATCATCTTCTAACTGATCAATAGCCAGCATCTCCTTGGCATTAACAATACCAACATCCATCCCAGACTCCAAAATGGCATGGTGCAGGAAAACAGAGTGGATGGACTCCCTAACCTTTGTGACACCACGGAATCCAAAAGAAAGATTGGAAATACCTCCACTAATCTTCACATAAGGACACTCCTCTTTGATACGCTTGGTTGCATTGATGAAGTCAACTCCATAGTTGGCATGCTCCTCCATACCAG
>Ga0210036_1001695_pt1 | contig 24384 bp, 15 predicted proteins | sample CryGeymeta201515_FD_185469 | JGI IMG/M metagenome (GOLD analysis project Ga0210036, IMG submission 185469) | Groundwater microbial communities from Crystal Geyser aquifers in Utah, USA - Crystal Geyser metaG 2015-15 (SPAdes) (version 2) | ecosystem: Environmental > Aquatic > Deep subsurface >...
CAACAGTACTACGTAGGAGCGTTTCACCATAATTAGGAGAGTTTTAGGAGATTTATGAAAAAGAAATAGGAGACTTTTAAAAGTCTCCTAATTAGGAGATTTTCAATTAAAGGTTCTTACTACCTGTTCTTCCAGGAGTAGTTATATGGGTTGCATGGTTCATTAACGGGACCAACCGTCTCCCGCCAAAAATCCCCAAAATATTTAGGAGGTCTTCACGTGAGGATTAACACCGCTCCACTACACTTAGTAGAGAAAGAAATGTTGATTTAAGTGTGGATCATGTCTACCGCTATGTGACAAGCTCAGATTAAATCCTACTTAAATTGTCCTTCAAGATTCAGCCTTCGAACCTTCTTGTTTCTCAGGTGCTAAAAAATGCGTTTGCAACTCCGCACAAAACTGTTTTTGAATTTGAATAGTAAAATCATACTTTCAATTTTAGGCGAGAAAAAGAAGAAAAAACGTCCGCAGCAATACGCCATGTTTCTTTTCGCTTCATCTTTGTTCGTGTTCTTGGCAGCTTGTTCTTTGGTATCAGCTCAAAACTGTGGTACGAGTCGCCGCCGTCCTTGGCGGTCCTTGAGCTGCAGTGAACAGGATGCGTATTTGGATGCCGCACAAAGACTCAAGGCAACAGGCCTTTGGGACGAGCTGGTCCGAGTCCATTTTGAATCTGGAGATTGGGGACACGAGGTTCCCATGTTCCTTTTGTGGCATCGCTGGTATGTTTTCATCTTTGAGCGTGAATTACAGCGAGTTAGTGGCTCCTGCTTGACCGTTCCCTACTGGGACTGGGAACGCCGCAGCAGCTTTGAGACCGTCTTTCACGAAGATACCTTTGGTTCCATTGATGTTCGTGGTTGTGTCCGAGATGGCATTGCTGCGGGCTGGAGTGTTGCGGAAAACGGAAGATGCCTCTTGAGGGATTTTGACTATCGTATGGAGATTTCCAGCGACGTTGAGATCGTCAACCGTATCACGAATTCCGACGAGTTTCGAGTGTTTGCCCCTAATTTGGAGGGAGCTCCACACACCAACCTTCATTCTTGGGTTGGAGGTCCCATGCGAGATCGATGGGCTCCTGATGGTTCGTAAATCACTGATAGTGTTGATATGTTTGGTGTTTTCCCCACCTCGGAGAAATTTTGTCGTCTAACGATTCTTCATTTGACTGCGTCCTCAGACCCACTCTTCTTGCTTCATCACTCCAATGTTGATCGTCATTTTGCCCTCTGGCAAAATTACCACGGCCACGACGGCGTTGATACCGATGATTACGGCCGGAACGTAAGCAACTATTCGTTGAGCTCTTTTTGGATGACTTTGTTGTGCTACACTGAAACGTATGATTTTCTCACTATTTTGGATTCTTTTTTATATTTGCTCTGAGCACAGCACTACAGTGCCGATCTGGACGAACCTCTGGTCATTCGTGCCGATCGTCGCGTTAACTTTAATGCTCCTGGTCGGGACCGCCCTCCCACTCCCCGTGAGCTCTTGGCAAATCGTGGTGGCTACCTAAGCACACAATACGTCGACGACAATTTGGCATTGATGTTGGTACAGTCCAGTGATCGATTCGCAGATTCCATTAACGAAGACTGGAATGCTCCCGGTAGGTCTGGAACACAGTGTGAACGTCAAAGCGAAGAACCCACCGACAGGGACAATGGAGACGGCGATACACGTGGAAACCAAGATGATAATAATGGAAATGGATCTGAACAACAACTACGATGCCGCCGCCGCAATGCTTCCTGCAGAAGAAACCGGGATTGCTGCAGTCGCCTCTGTGGCCGTGGGATTTGCCGTCGTCGACAGAATATCCGCCGCACAGTAGACCACCAAGATGAAGATTATTGGGAATTGGCGGCTCCGGAGTTCGAGAGCAATCCCAGCTTGAAACAGCGATGGTACGAACTGATGCAGTTGTACACTCCCGAACACCCCGAACAAATCTTTGACATTTTAGGACAAGAAGATTGTGCGAGTCGACATGCTGCTGCGAATAATGCTGATACCAACATTACTGCTCCTTCTAACAACGTTGTTGAGTGGCATGAAGGTGCAGGTATTGCCAAAAATCACAGTCTCTTTATGGATTGTCATTATGCTCCAAATCACAGCAACAATTAAATGGACATTTAAAACGTTTCTGAACCTATGAATGCAGAGTGAATTGTGTTGTCATCCATCAGATCTGCTTGGAACAGTCTTTCTTTGGAACAGTCTTTGTCCAGGAAGATAAGCTTAGTATTTATTATTGATTGAACTTTTTATATGAGTGAGTGTGCACACTATGCATCGCACGTGCACCAACCAACAGAGTTTGATATGGAGCCGATGGGCATAGCTCAGTACTTTTCTTGTCAATACTTATAGACGTCAAACCGAATCTACATGTGTTGACTCCGTAGAGTTGCATCCTATCACAGCTAGCTAGTACCTGCATGAGTACAAAAGAATGAAATGCACACTCATTACTACAGTAAATGTGTACGGTAGCTAAAATAATCGGCCCGGGTGGATCGAATCTGCCGCAATTGTTCAGTGTCGATTTCATGATGTTGTAGTATGCTGTTAAGTGCTCTATTCCCTACTCCCTACTACTACTTCGTCTCACTTCTCCTCCTCACAACAAACACCATTACGCACATAATCGCATCTGACTTCCGACCCCAAACTCAATGGCTCTGCTATTGGAAACTACGTTAGGTGACCTAGTAATCGATTTAGACGTGGAGGGATCACCGACTCTATGTCAGAACATACTTGAATTGGCTCAAGTTAGATATTACACACAAACATTAATTTACAACATTCAAGCCAATCGATTTTGTCAGCTTGGTGATCCGTACGGTAATGGCACCGGTGGGGCTTGTTTTCAGGGTTTGCTGGATACTGCTGCTGCTGCTGCTGCTGCTGCTGCTGCTGCTTCCGAAAGCAGTGGTAGTAGTGATGTTACCAAGAGTCGTAAGCGATTTTTAAAATCTCAAGGACGACGTTTGACTCGGAGTGAATGTCAAGAAAAGGGACGAGTTGTGGCCACCGAAATCCAAGGCATTCCCGATACCATTGGATCTCAGTTCTTAATAACTTTGGCCGATGGACCTGGTCGTGCTCTCGATGGTTACAGTATTACAAACGACAGGAGCACTAACAACAACAACAACAAGACGAACGACAGTGCAGCACACGATACATTTTTGTCGCTGGGTAAAATCGTAGAAGACGAGAACAACGTGCTGGAGCAACTGTCAAGGCTGTATTGCGATGTTGAAGGACGTCCGTATGTCGATGTTCGAGTTCATCGCGTACTGGTTGTTCATAATCCCTTTGAGGATGCACAACGACAACAACCGGAATTGTTGTACGATCTGTACCGACAACGAGGTGTCGAATGGGATCCCGATGCGTCTCGCGTGACGGCATCTCCTGACTACGATCGTCCGCCAGAAGAAAAGGTCGAACCACGCCTTTCTGCATCAGAGGTTGACTTGGTCGACGACGAAGACGAACAGCAGGTAGAGCGTCTCAGGGAACAACAACAGGAAGAAGCTATGAAACACGATGCCAAATCGCGAGCCAATGTCCTCGAAATGCTGGGTGATTTGCCCGATGCCGACATTAGGGCACCGGAAAATGTTCTGTTCGTTTGCAAGCTCAATCCTGTAACCGAGGACGAAGATCTGGAGTTGATCTTTTCGAGATTCGATCCCAATGTCAAGGCAGAAATTATTCGTGATCACGATACGGGCCAATCACTGCATTATGCCTTTATTGAATTTACCAAAAAAGAACAAGCCGTAGAGGCATACTTCAAAATGAACAATGCATTAGTTGATGATCGACGTATCAAGGTGGATTTCAGTCAGTCGGTAGCCCATATCTGGGACAAGTTCAATCAGAAATTGCGGCCTAGTGCTCTACCATTGGGATTCCAAAGAGGAGGCGGAAGAGGAGAAGGCCGTGGTGGTGGAAGAGGAAGCCATGGTGGTGGTCGTGGTAGAGGTAGATTTCAAAGAAACGGCAGGCAGCAACAGGATCAACAAAACAAAAGAAATGAGCGTGGGAATAATGGTCGAACGAACCACTATGAGCAAGATGGTCGTCGTCGAGATGGACACGAGCGCAATGAAAGCAATGCCAGCTACAGCAGTCACGCGGTAGTAGATGAATTCGGTCGCACTCGAAACATCATGGCAATTGGGAATGACAGTCGCTCGGATGAACACCACCGAGGTCATCGAAACGATAATAAAAATCCAGCTAGCCGCAGTCGCAGTGGCAGTCGAAGCACGTCTCCAGCTCGGAGGTCTCGTCATCACAGATCTCGTAGTCGCAGTGGTAGTCGCAGTCGTGAGCGGAGTCGCAGTCGCAAGCACCACAAACGAAATCACCACGATCACCATCATAGAAAGAAGAAGCGCAGTAAGCACCAACATCGCGGTAAAAGCTACAGTCCCGAAGATGATCATCGTCGCAAACGCCGATACGACAGCGAGGACGAGGAAGCAAGAAATAATGCGAAAGAAGAACACCCTCCTTCGAAGCGTCGGTACGATAGCGAAGCTTCTGAGGAGCATCATGTGCACAGCCGCAAGAAACACTCCAAACATCATCACAAGAAGAGGCGAAGGGGAAGCCGCAGCCGAAGTTCCAGTAGGTGATTATTTCATGTCAGACGTCAGAGATGATGCTACAAAACAACAGAAATAATAGTGATGGTTGGGATGTCAGTGTCAAAAGGTTTACAGCGTCATAACACTATGGTTCTATGGTTGTTTTATACTCTAATGCATGTAAAGCGTATCGGAACTCCTCGCACGTCTTGACAGGGACGGTTCTCTGTCGACAGGCGGATCAATTGCTCACGTAAGATGTGAACAAAATGTAATCAAGTACAGCTGTATTTGTAACAGCTTGCCTGCCTTCAATGTGAGACATGGCCTGATAACGATTCTTTAAAGGTCTTCATCCAAGTCTTGTAGAATATCCAGAACATTTGTGAGTGTGGTAACGATGAGCTCCCTGTTTGGTAGTTGCTGCTGTTGCTCTCCCCCAGTGCTCTTATTCATGTGATACAACAAAGCAGCAACGGCATCAGGACAATTCCTGAAGGGATCCGTGAAGAGAGTTGTCAGCGTAGGCGAGTCGGACATGGTCGATTGTCCTCTTGATAGTTCTTCGTCTTGCTTCATTGTAGCTATTTTCTTTCAGTACGTAGTCCGCTTGGTCGATTTTCCAAATTTTGAATTTATGAAACACAATGGTTTAAAATGGAATTGTGAGATGAATCAACGATGATGTTGCACTTTTTGTTACATAGAAAGGCCTAGATCTACTTGAGAAGTCTTGAATTTGTAATCCGCACACCTTAAATCGTTTGTTTCACACTTTTACCATCGATTCATTCTTGTAGTAAATTCCATTTAGTACTGGTAGGTGCCAGTACCGTACTATTAGCCTAGCTAGGTACCCTGGTACCAGGTACCAGGTACAGTACTCGAACACAAAAATTCAATATTCCAGTGTCGTTCGGAAGTCAAAATATACCACTGGTAATGAATAATAATGATACCAGGTAATAATAGACTAGTCAAAGAGCAATGCAAAACTTCCAGAAAGCGAACAGGAATCCGGATTGTTCAAGATGAATCGTTATTAAAGCTAGTACCAGGTACCTGGTAGCGTAGATTCTTCTCACAAATCAACGCAAATAAGTTTCAAAGCCGAACGACAAAAGCACGAGCAAAAGTAACCTACCAGGTACTCGTAGTCTACCAGGTACCATACCAGGTACTGGTAATCCTGGTACTGTACCAATGTTACATTGTGATACTTTTTACCAGTGGTACCAAAATCCCAGTGCCTATTACCACTAGTACCACTCAGAGTGGTAAGATCTGCCTTTCGTTGTGCATTCAGCAGATGACCTCAAGTTAAAAGAACAATCGATGATTTTTCCAGGAGTACTACGGTAGTGTGCGGTACTACTAGGTACCAGGTATCGTGGTCTACACAAGGAGCTCCAATCGCAAAAGCTACTACTGTACGCTAGGGAGTAAGAGGGTACCAGGTACCAGGTAGCCAGGGTAGTCAGTAGCTGGGTATGGTAACACACTGCTGGCTTGAGATTAAATCTTACAACTGTCGACAGAAACGAATGTGTTGCCACTGTATTAACGCAGCTTCGAAAGACACAGCTTTCTTCTGGAAGTTTGCGAGCAATGGGAACTTCGAGAAAGTAAGAGCTGAGCTCATTTTTGTGTCGATTGCTACCAGTACCGTAGACCTACAACTACTACTTAGAGTAGGACCAGGTACCTACTCCGAGTAGTTCTCCACCCGTGGTACAGTAGTTTAGAGGAGAATCATCTGCTCTGGCACAAAGCCAAAAAGCCAATTCGTGCAGAACAGTCTGCAGCTTGCAATGCGACCTTCGACCTGGAAAAACCGTTCCGCGCCACAGTACAGGTAGTTCGAGTGGCAAAAACGAATCTGTCGAATTCATCAAATAAATATTAGTAGTACTAGTAGACTAGTACAAATGTACTAACAATAATAGACTACTAGTACTACTTAGTACTAGTAGTCTAGTCTACTGCTTTAAATGATAATAATAATAGGAGTCGTAACCAGTTGCACTTAAGCCTACTGCCCGGGTGAAGTTTGATAATTTTCAAACCCGCGGGAACCATGCCACCACCATCATTTTGATCTTTTCATCCATCTTTTTTTTTCTTATTTTTTATTATTATTACTTGGTACTCCCCAGCGCTGAACCGCAGCAGTAGTATTTAAACCGCAAACCTCTACTCTTAATAAGCTCACACCAACTTATCAATTAGCAATGGTAAAGAATAGCACCCGCAAAAAAATAATTGCTTCTACTGCCGCCAAGGCTCTTGTCGTGAGCGATATTGCCAAGGTCAGCTACGTTCCTTTAATGGCTTTGGTGTTGGTGGTTGTCTCTGGCATTGTTTTTTTTCTTGGGCAAGATACACCAGAGTTGTCGCTGGCTCTTGCTGGCACGTCCTCTGCTTCTATTCGTGATAGCTCTGAATCAAAATTGAAGTCAGATCAGCGGCCACTTAAGCGAAAGCAAGGGTTAAAGCAACACCCACAATTTAAGGAAAGCTGGGATATCTTTCAACGAATCGAGGCGGAACAAACAGGTCGAGTGGTTCCTCCGCGATCACTCGAAACCAGTCCTCCACAGAGACCTGTTCATTTTATGCAGTTTCATACGGGTGTTTCTCAACTAGAGGCCTATTCTGGTAGCTGGCTACAGAAAAAAAATGACTTCATGTCGATGAAATTGGATGCCATGAAAGAATGGGAGGATGCGGCGATTTTTGCGTACCACGATGCGCCCAATAATAATCGTGCCTCCATGTTGCACATGCCACTGGATATGTTGGACTTTAGGTACGTTCTTGCCAGTGCTTTTCAGCTTGAGAGCTTGATTTGTTTGTAGTTTTCTGCATACGCGATGATATCGTATTCTCACCCAATACATTTAGTCTAGAACATTTTTCGTCCTACTGGGACCTACTAAAGATATATGAAAATGACATCCCCTTCAAAAGTTCAGTATCAAAGTTGGAAGAGTATATCAGACAGGCACCAAAATATAAACTTGTAGAGGAACCAATCTGGCGACAAACAATTGCCGTCATAGCCTTTCATCAATACACAGGAGAACAATCCAACCAGAAAATTGCTGTCCCTGAAAAGAGCGACAAATTAAATACTGTATCGCTAGCCGCTGCTCTCGAATCCGTTCGTAGAGCTGGTTTTGGCAGGGCCGTGGTGGTGGGTGTGACCGACAAGGACGAGAAGCTAGCCGACGCATCATTTCGATTACTAAGTCCATCCAGTCCGAACAAATTAAGTACCATGGAACTTGCATTCGTCAAAGGTGACCCTGGGGTAAACTATGACAACAATATACCAAAAGTGGCTCTCTTGGGCCTGCGCAGAGCCTTTGAATTGATCGGCCAGAGGTCAGAGGAGCAACGTGCCTATGTTGAAAAATGGCTGGGGAACTCTCAGGAACCAGACTATTGGGAATATGTGTATTTGTCTGAGCATGACAGCATATTGTATCACCGACCCCGTGCTCTGGAACGAATCAAGGCTTTAGTAGATGGTGGAAATCTCATGTTACCACACAGGCTTCAACCCATCCCGCACGAGTCCGACGTGAGTGGCGCCTTAAGAAGGGAGACATACTTGCCAATGAAGGGAGATTTTGAAGCTGTCACGGCAATTAGCATTGAAAAGGATACCTGCTGCGATGAGAACTGGGGACCTGATCGTAGTCCAGGGAAAGAACCAAATTTTCCTCAATGCGATGGTAAAATGTGGTATGAATGTGACTTTGGTAAGACAAGAGCTGCACACGAACGAATAAAGGTTTACAAGCTGATTCGCCTGGAAGAAGGCACCGGAACAACCCTGATAGCTGGGACTGAGCAGGGACGACGTTGTATTCCTCAGAAGAATGGTCCAGGTTGCAAGGAAAGGGAGGAACCCCTTCGCTGACAATAGTTAGACCATGGCTCGTGATCCCATCAAGCCCATCAAGAGACGGTACTACAGTAACGACTGAATCGCCACCACAGAACTCAGCGCAAAGTTTGGACATTTACAAGCTCTTGTTCAGCATTGTTAAGGAAAACAATAGTACTGTAGCAAACAAACAGCATTTAAGTAGTTTTTAAGTTTTTTCTGGTTTGCTAAAAATCGCGTTTCGACTGGGCGACAACTTGCGTCGTGGCATTCTAGGAGAGTATTCTTCAAATAATCGATATTTTCGAATGGCTGTTGCTGGCTCCAAAGTGGTATCTATTCTCATGGGCGGAGAGGAATGCCACCGACCCAACGAGGTTAAGGATCTTCTCGAATTAAGAGTTTTCCCATCACATTGCTCTATTCTACTTGTACTCCGACCTCGGCGCTGCGGTTGACTGGGAGGCCGGCAGGAGCACACCGCTAGCGGGAAGGCAGGCAAAACAGCTGTTTCGCCCCATCGACAACATCCTTCATCAGTTTCATTATTGGACAGCATTTTGGGTAATTTGAACGTTTGCACGCATTCAGTAACTTTTCTATCGATTAGTTTCAATAAATTTTTGTGATGAGACTAATAGCAGTAGTTTGCTGCACAAACCACCTCAATCAGAATAATAGTGCTGGATCAGAAGGAGACGGAGATGGAAACGAAGAGATTGCTTTTCGCTTCGGATTTGAGTTGATGAATCATCTATTTTGATGGATGCCACAAATGACGGATTCGGATACCAGGTACGGAAGGAGCGTTTCGAATGCACAGTTGACGCTACGGTAGTACTGTAGGACTACCAGGTAGTAGCTACTGTACCACAGTAGTAGTCCACTACTGGCTGGTACTACTGGCACCAGTGTACTACCAGCTATTACCAGTAGACTGTGGTACCAGGTCAGCCATACTATTAGAAGTCATGGACCTACCAGAAACTTTCCGAAATGAAAGAAATCAACCTGAACAAGAGTCGCTACTGACCACGGTACGGTACCATAAACTTCAAGATTGAAATGTGACGAAACACTTCTTCAAAAGGTGACGTAACTTCTTACCTTCGTTACCAGGTAGTACCTGGTACCAGGTACTACATGTAGTCGGTACTACTAGCTAGTACTAGTAGCTTGCTAGCTACTGTAGCTAGCTAGCTAGCTAGCTAGTAGTACTAGTACTCCTACTGTACTGGTAGTTGAGAAATCTGTCAGAATTGTTTTGAAAGCGAAATTAAATAATACTTTAGTGCCGAAGTGGCAAGATTCGCGAGGATCAGAAGCCATACAGCACATCATTTATTTTGCTGAAATCGATCGCTGAAACCTAAAACAACAAGGTTGAAAAGTAAAATGCAGATACTAGTACCTAGTAGTAAAGAAGTCGACTTATTGTACGCGACATAAACCGGCAACACCAAGGTTTCTTCAAGTTCATCATTGTCCTTCCCTCGGCGATCGGCGAGCCAGATCAAGTTTTGGTGTGCTTGCCTCGTATCCCGCAACGATTCATCCATTTCAATCGGATGGTTTACCAGTGACCGGTGGATTGGTTGGATCATTGGACACATGCCATCCCAAGCATAAAAACCGGCATGGAAAATCCGCAAAAAATCTCGTTTACGACAGGGACCGAGAAAAGCTGGCTGAGGATGTCGCTAGGACATAGCCCTTTATTACAGTCTTACGTTGAGCGCTATTACTAGTAGATATTTAGCTTGACACTTCGGATGACAGACAAACAATATGCCAGATTTTTGGAAGACAGACAGGCAACAATTCGTATGAACCACAAACAACACCTCCCTCCTCCCTCGCGAACTTGAGTCCCCGTTTCCAAGAGCATAAGTTGAACTTTCCAATATGGGCATTGGGCATCAATCAATTAATTGGTATAGGAATATTAAGGCCTTAGGTTTACTCTTCGCTGTGAGACGTGAAAGTGCCAGAGCTACATTCACTTGGCAAACTTTTTCGTACCAGTCGTCACTTTCCAAGCAAATACCGCAAGCTTACCGCGTACATTGAGTTGACAACACAGATAGTGCGGACTCTTTACTGGAGAGCTGGGAGGGAGAGTTTCGTACTTTTTTATTAGGATTGCCAAAGTAATAGAGATCCCATATATTGTGCAGCCACAACTTTCATCTTTTTCTTTATCATTTATTGCTTATTATAAATTGAAAGGCTGTGCTCTTTAATGATAAATTGAAGACCGCCCTCAATACAAGCCACTTGGGCACGATTGCACTCTTCTTCCGTAGCCGATGGCGAATCCGGATACACTTCCGTCGTAGTAGCATAAGACGCATTGGTGACCCCGGAGCACAAACCCAAACTTTTGGGCGATGGGATAATGATAACTCCTTCTTGTGAAACTGTTTCTCCAATAAGGGTTCCATCTGCTTCGGCAGGAGCAATATGTGTTACCTTTCGAACGGAATCAATCATGGCCTTGTGCCATGCCTTTTGAGGATTGGTGGAATCGCTCACTAGATAAAATCCATCGGGAATGGGATCATTAATCTTAGCCTCCGCCAGAGTCTCGGGGCTCAGGCCGTCGCGAGCACGTTTGGCGGGTCTAAATTCTAATTGATCCGAGTCGGTGGTCTCGTGAAGATCAATATGGCACATCCACTTCGCGACACCGAGGGACTTGAGGTAAGCAATTAAAGCTGCCGATTCTTCCGTAGCTGGTTCTGGATTAAAGGAACGCCCCTCCACCAACTCTCCGTCAGGACTAAAGGAACGATTGGGGTCAACAGCCCGGTGGTTCCAACGCTCAATCGTCTCATATCCCCAAGGAGAGACACTAGGTACGGCAAGAATATTGAACGTCTTGCTGTACTCTTTGGCTGAGGTCTGTAGAAACAGTATGGCGCCCTGGACACCACTCTTTTCGTAGCCGTGTACTCCTCCTGTCAACAAGAAACAAGGCTTGCTGTCGTCCCAATTATCGCTCTTCAATGCAAATTTTGGGTATGCTCTATTTTCTTTGCCTTCAATGCCACAATTCTTAACTTCCAAAGTTCCGTACTGGTGCTTTGTAAAGCCATCGATATTGTCCAATTTGGAAAGAACTTCATCAGGATAAGACCGATGGATCTTTCGAGTCTTGAGCCATTCGGCCTTTTCGGTGGCCCCCCACGGCTTATTGGGAGTCCCAATGTTGTAACCTTTTGTTGGTGGAATCATCGTAGCTAGTAGACAAATAGTAAGAAGAAGTGCTGTGGATGCTGCTAATAAAGGCGATACTTTCAAGATGGCTACTGCTGGCATTAGTTTGGAATCTACTTCTACTACTAGTAGCAGCTGAAATCGGAGCGTTTATGTGGTTGACGGTTGACGGTGTGCATGCGTGATGAGAGCAATTTTAGTTTTGTTGATGATGGTTGAGTGTGAAATAATTATTATGAATAAAAATGTCAATGCGGAGTCATTTTTATTTGATCACGAACGTGATTGAGCATCTTTTCGATGTATGAACAGTTTTGGTAACCCGTAAAATAAATAGGACGACGTACGAAGACTAGGTACTCGGATACCAGTACGTGGAGGATCGGCAACTTCAATTTGCACAATCAAACAACACAAAGGGGAGCGACCATGGCTGCTCATTATTCTAACAACCAGCATTCACCATGATCCGACCAACACTTTTCAAAAGCATACTTTCACTTCTGTGTTTGGTAGGATATGTCCGAGGTTTTGTTAGCAGTAGGCCAATGTTCGGCACAAGATGTTGGAGCCAGCAAACGACAACGACACCACCACCATCATCATCTACTACTTATTTACGAATGGCAAGCAGTTCCGATGACGCACTGCGCCTCTTTAGTCCCTGCAAGATAAATCTATTTCTACGGATTATCCGAAAACGAGAAGATGGATTTCATGATTTGGCAAGTCTATTCCAGGCTGTCGGATTTGGGGACACATTGGAGCTGACGCCGATTGCAGGCGACAAGGATGAATTTGAATGCAATATGGAAGGCGTTCCTGTGGACGCGACCAACTTGGTACTTCGTGCTCTCGAGTTAATGCGCGAAAAAACTGGCAAGTCACAACATTTCAAGGCAAACCTAATTAAGCAAGTACCAGCACAAGCAGGACTCGGAGGTGGATCTGCCAATGCTGCCACCGCTATGTGGGGAGCCAATGAGTTGATGGGAAAGCCAGCGACTCTGGATGAGGTACGCTTTACAAGTGGTTTTCGTTAATAATTCATGCGTTTCATTGTTTTCATGTATTCATTGCTGACTATCCGACCTCTTTACCGACTGAACAATATCAATAATGCTCCATCAAACAACCCGTTCAACGCCCACCCAACATTCGTGCTTACTAGATGGTGGAATGGTCTGGTGATTTAGGAAGTGACATAACATTCTTTTTGAGTCGAGGAACAGCCTATTGTACTGGGCGTGGCGAAATTATGGAATCTATTGACCCTCCCCTGACACCGGGGACAAAATTGTGCATTGTCAAACCGAACGTGGGGCTCTCGACTCCTGCCGTCTTCAAGGCACTGCAATACGACAACTTGAGCACTTTGGATGCAAAAGAGGAACTCCTTCCCGCATTTCTCAAGGGCGTTAGCACAGTTCCAGACGAATATTTCGTGAATGATTTAGAACCACCGGCATTTTCTTGTTTGCCGGAACTTAAAGCATTGAAAGAAGAGCTTTGCGAAGAAAAAGGATTTCAGCATGTCATGATGTCCGGAAGTGGTACCAGCATATTTTGCCTGGGTGAACCTGCTGACAAGGCGGCCTTTGAAGAGAAATTTGGGGGACGAGACGACGTCCAAGTGTTCTTTACGGAATTCATCGACCGGCCCGAGGGCATCTGGTTTGAGGCTCCGTCAAACTAAACTATATGCATGCTAGCTATTGTAATCAACGATATCTGAGAAACCTTCTTTGTCGACTTTACTTTTTAACTTACTATAGTAGTCTACTTCTGATGAGAACGAGAGATCACAGGCTAACAGGATTATTGGGTTATGAGCGCCAAACTTATGAAAGAGTGTTTCTTTTGATAAAAGCAGCAGCATTAACGTCCTCGAGTACGGGCCAGCGACGTCCACTTCGCACAATAAAATTCTACTTGATAGACGATGGACAATTCCTCTCGCAGTACTCCAGCTCGACGAAAAGTGGGCTTATCCCAGGGAAGTGTGGCCAGAGAAGGTCGCAAAGTCCTCTTTGATAACGCTAACACTTCGACAAGTCGAAAGAAAAAATTGGGCAGTGGAGCCTCCTCGACTGCTTCCGAGGCTCAAAGCATTCAACAATCTTTGCAACGAACTCAAAATTTATTAAAGAATGAATTACATCGTGTATCACAGGTAGCATCGGCTATCGACGAAGACGGCAAGCTGCTGGAAGATACCAAAGCCACACATCAGTCTCTAAATGTTCGAGGTGCTGCTCAAGCGCTGACGAGTTTGCAACGTGCGCAACAACGAGAACAGCGAGTCCTTATGGCATCGGTGACTTTCTTTTTGGCAGTCGTAGTTTACATTATGTGGTGCCGTATATTGGTCAAGCTTCCCTTGGTAGAGCGTATACTGAAATTGGTGGTGGGAAAATTGCATAACGTAATGGGCGAATCCTTCGTCCAAGCACAAGCAGCAATAGGTATTGCGAATGTGCGGGTTCAAGAGCTTTTTCTTGCAGGGAAAGATCAAGCTCAAGATGTTCTGTCTGTTGGGAAAGATCAGGCTGAAGTGATGATGAGAGCAATTCAGGACTTGATAGGTGGAAAGCCCTAGGCTACTCTACTAGTCTAGAATACTTGTCTGTACGTCTCAAGCAAGATTTCTAAAAACTTGGTGGGTACTGCGGAAATGCAAAGCAAACCTCCTATAATGAATCATCAAGCTCTCTCGGTAAGAAGACTTGATACGTAAATAAATAGATGAGAATTGAAAAATTAAATATTTCCTTTACTGTAGAATGAAATTAATAATATGTAACTTCAAAAAGTAATAATTCTCGTCAATCCGATCTAATTTAAAGTTCATATTTAGGGTGGACGCACATGGGATGTTCCGCGTTGTACTGGTTGGTAGGAAGACCCAAACGACGTCGCAGTGGGGGGACGATCAAGGGCAGAGCAAAGGCTGCAGTTGCCCAGGCCATGGAGAGAGCCGGAACGGGATGACGGTGGATGAAACCCTTGTACCAACCCTTGGGTAAACTGAAATGGACGGCTGAATAACAGCCAGATGCTGTTAAGAGGAATCCAAGTTCATGACCGTCCCAGTGGATCGCCATGTTATTATATTATATTAATATATATGTATATTATTTCTGCAGTAGATGAGAGATGAGAGTCACTGAGAAATGGACGATGCGAAATGCGAAGTTAGAGATGCTTTCACTTTCAGCTGGTTCAAAGTTCACAAAGATGAATCTATGAGGCTATCAACGCCGACGGGTGGAGGCTACAAGTCTGCTTATTATCCAAAATTATGCTATCATCAGTTTAACTTACACGTACAAAGATACGCAAATGTCAGAAATAACAACCTCGCCTATCTATCTGTTGCTGCCGTTGCTATTGTCTGTTGTTGCGTTGTTCTTGCTACGCACGATGGCTGTTTCAGTGAAGATCTAATCAAATTTTTGTTGTCGGGAGTGCTAAGGAGTACATCCGTGATTGGGACTGAAAACATCTTGGATTGTCAGAAGTGCTTACCGTCACGGATGCTCTAAACGGCGGGCATGGTAGATTTTAAGCAAGCGCAAAAAGCAGATGCAAGATTTTGCCTGAGCGCGTCCTCTCTTGTTACCTCTAGCAAAGCACTCCTGCGTTGAGCCCTTTCGAAAAGATCAGAGTTCACTAAAGAAATTTTTTTCGCCAGCCACGAGCATCAATTGCTTGTTTTCAGATTTTAAAAGTGCTGGTTGCAACTCGTCTTCTCAACGCAGGATCCTTAACGCAAGCAAGGACAGCGCCACTCTGCATGCAGTGCGGCGTTACTCCAGTAGTGACTGGCCTTCTCGATATGCCTTCGAGTGAGGGCGTGGTGCTCAAATCCATCACTACTAGCAGCGCTCCAAGCAGTGCATCGGACAGGCCGGTACACTAACACATACAGTAATAACATATACCCATCAGGCGCAAAACGATTGCGAAAATGTCCTCTCGTTTAGAAAAGCCACCAAAATATTGAAGTGGCTGTGCGGTTAGATCAATGAATGGATAGGGGTGTTTCCATTCTCGAGTACTGCTTCATGCTCTTTGGTGTTTTCTCATTGTTCAGCCCGCCAGAGAATATCTGGTCGATGACGCAATGAAAGTCGTGAGCCCGTTGACTACTAGCTAGCTAGGTAGAGTTAGCTTTCTACCGCGACAATAATACGTCACGGTACCCTACGTATGGTAGTAGTAAAACAAACTCCTCGTGGCAAACCTTGTCACGACAACAACCGGCAGAGCTAGGCACTTTGCCGGGTGACGTAATACCATAACATAACCAAAATAGGTACTAGTGCAGGGCGTACCAGTATCAGAGTAGTGTAGTAGTGGTAAACAAGGAAATCGAATCACAACTGTGGTTTTCATTTTTTATTAATGTGCTGCATCTTGGCCAATGAGGACACTTTTTAACGTACCAGGTACCAGGTAACCCCTCTAACGCCAGATGCAGCGAAACCCTCAGAAACTCCTCTTTTGTTGAAGCTACCCTGGTACCTGGTACCAGTACTAAAGAAATAAAATAAATGGTGTAATTAAGCCTTGCTGAATGCCGGTTTGCGTATTGCTTCGCGTGATGAGGTGTTTGTGACGATTCAACTCTAGTTTCTTACCGTTGAGAATCGCTGAGTGCCCGTTTTCACAACAGTTCAACGCGATTTTTTAAGGCCTCCTTGAGCTTCAACGTATTTCAGACTGCTGGGTTGATGACCTATTATGTACTCGCTTCAGCTCCAACCGCGGCTTCCGCGCTGTGTACCCATTTTATTTGAAGAACAACAAACTACTATTCCGGATACCTGCTGTGAACACCACAGATGAATCAATGTTTGGCATTCAAAGCAACACAACTCAAATGTCGGACGATCGTAACACAATAGTTGTTTCCAACTCATCTGAAAATAGTTTCCAGAGTATCGACTATCCATCCATGCAGTCCATCCACGACTTTTCAGCTGACGAAGACGTTGAAGAAATTCTGAGAGAAAGCTTCAGGACTGCTGGTCTCTCTCGGCCTTTGGAGCAGCCGTCCTCTTTGCCAAACAGTATTTCCAAAAAGCCACGTCCAGGACACTGCCAACCACCCGAGCAGACTGTAGATGATGAATTGAGACGGCTCAAATCCTTAAAGTCCTTCCAGGTACTAAACGAAGGTCTTGACATGAGCCATTCACCCATGAGCGGACGACGTTCGAGAGCACAGCATCTGGCGCGGAAAGTAACCGATGTAGAAGCTCCTCCCTCCAATGCCAATGCCAAAGAAATGACTCCCACCTTATCGGCTTTAGACTCTCTGGTAGACATGGCCACTCGCATGTTTCATGTTTCCATTGCTGTCATTTCCCTGGCTAATCTCGGACAAGAGGAAGTGCTCGCAGCCCGGGGATTGGATGGTCTTCAAGAACTAGGTCAGCAGCTACCGTGCAATGCATTTGCAAGCATGTGCTCATCGGAATCTCTAGTCGTGGTCCCGGATTTATCTCAAGATTCTGAATTCTCTAGCCGGCTACCAGTACGGGGTGCTCGCTTTTATGCAGGTGTTCCTCTCCTATCCCCCGAAGGTGAACGAGTTGGGGTCCTTAGCATCATGGATGCTCCACCTAGATTCCAAGGTCTCTCAGAGAACGAGCAACGTGACTTGAGACACCTGGCAGGGTTTGCCATGCACGTCCTTGTAGAACGACGTACTCGCCTGCAGCTTGATCGCAAGTTACAGCAAGCAGCCAACGTCGTTTCTGCCACCTGCAATGATCTACTGACTCCGATGTCAGCGGCCGAGTTGGCTTTGTCGCTTCTCAACGAAGACCAAGACTTCCAAGCAAAGCTTTCGGAGCATCAAAGGGAGTCTATCAAGATTGCTACCAACTGTGTAGGAGTTATGGGGCGTCTCTGTAATAGTATGCGAGATCAGCACAGTGCAAATTGTATGCAGGAGGTCAATGCTGTCACCGGGATTGATGAACAGGGAGATCCAATTATTCGTCACACTTCCTCGTCTAATGCTGGATTGTCAACGGACTCCTTTCGTATCATGTACGGCACAGGTAGTTTACCCAACGAACAAGGCGAGGCCTCGGTAAACTTTGAGCTTGCCACTCAGAGCCTCAGGACCGACAGTCGTGCATCTGCTGTGTTGCAAGAAAAAAGTGTATTGTTTCCTACTATTGTTGAAGATTTGGTCAAGTCGATTCAGTGCGCCGCTGATGCAATTCCCAAGACGATTCCCACTACAATTGCTTTGCACGCTGCCGTTCCTCCCTGTATTATGACAGATGATCTAAAAATAGTAAGATGTGCCTTGAACTCGCTCCAACGATGTGCCGCGATTACTGAGTCTGGATCGATTCGATTGACCATCCAGCCTCAATACTGTCGCTGTGGCAAGGCCACACTGGATTTCCATTGTCAAATCAACCCAGACGGTAAAAGAAGCATCATAGATGGCCTAGACAAACACGAGTGTTGCAGCACCAATTGCACGTCTGCTTTCGGAAAAGATACAAGCGAAGTCACTTCTCCCCGTTTATGCTGTCACAGCTGCAGCAGGACAGAGTCCAAATCATTGAAAAACTGCTCTGAAATCAATGTTTTCTCGGTGGCTATGCAGATGGATGCTTTGGGAGGGGATTGCGGCTTTGGTTCCTTGTTAGGCTCTGGTCCAAAAGACGACTCTTTTTGGTTTCGCGTGCCACTGGTAGAAGCTCAACCATTGGCAGATGACCCGCCTCGAGCACTTGCTCTTCCACCAATCTCGCACGAAGTATCTGATACTAGCAATAGCGTGGATGAGGATGAAACAATTGCAGATGGAGCGGAGAAGCCCGAGCGCGTTGCTGTTATGAAACCGCAGCCCCGTAAGCGCCGTGCCCTTGTTATTGAAGATTCTGTTGTGATACGAAAGGTGATTTCGAACGCCCTTGCCAAGATTGGCATCGAAGTCGAGACTGCTGTGAATGGCATGGAAGGGCTTCATCATATGCAATGGTCTTTCTACGATGTGGTTCTCTGTGACTTTTTGATGCCAGTGATGGATGGCTTGGATTGCATTCGACAGTACCGCGAATGGGAAAAGATTAACCGGCCTTTTCTGCACCAGTACATCATCGGCATGTCCGCGCATGCTTCAGTCAAGGATGTCGAGCGAGGGATTGATGCCGGCATGGACGCTTACAAACCGAAGCCCCTAACCTATAAGGGCCTGAAAGAAATCATGGCAGCCTGCAAAGTGAATCGAGAGAAAGGCTTTACCCAAACGTTAACGTCTTTTGGCAGCAGACCGACTATCGAAGTGTATGACCGACTAGAGACGGAGAAAATGTGTTTGATTGCTTCTAGTGACGCACACGGTGAATTGGCAAAGTTGGCCGAAGCCAAGGGTTGGAGAAGCTGGATCACCCAAAACGGCGAAGATACACTACAAGCCTTGAAAAAAAGGCATTGGGATCTTGTTATTTTGGACGATAAGCTGCCTCTTGTCCCCGGTAAAAAATGCGCCATCGCTTTTCGCAAGTGGGAGCAGGAAAACAGAATAGGCCTACAAACTAATGTCTTCCTTCTGACCGACCAGAGACAAATGGTGCCTGCTGGCACGAATGGTGTCTTGAAAAAGCCAGCCCAACAGAATGAGTTTGAAAAAGTATTAGAGAGCGCACGAAATCAGTCTCTACATATTTTAATGAGATAAGCTCTATGTAAAGATAGGAAAAAGATGTAACAATAGAACTGCAAAATATATTAGAATGCCAGAGATAATCTACTTTTTGCCCCCAACTGGGTGGATTTGAGATCGGTTGGAAGGAAGCATTCTTCGAAGACACCCCAGTTCACTATCCAATTTGGTCTGTTGCTCAGCCAAGTACGAATCAACCTTTTTCCGCAATGCTCTCAAACTTCGGGGTCTGGAACCAATAAGCGTCCCTTCATCAGTATTCAGAAGTGTATCAAATATTTCTGTGAGTAGATTGCGGTTCCAGTATCTGCGTAAGTGTTGTTTTGGCATCCACCGCTTGCCATATTGTTCAATCTCAATGTGAGTACCGAAGAGGAGTACATGAAGGGAAGCTAAGAGTCCAAAACTGTCAGCATCAAAGGACCATGGTCGTTCCTTCCGCATGGCAACGCACATCATATCCTTTTCACAAGCTGCTCCAATAAGCTTGACATCCATGGCATCCATGGCACCATTTGCAAGTGCCGACAGGTCAACAGCCCGTCCAAAGTCCACCAAGACTAAATCAGCGGCATCAACTGTCACTACCCAATTGTCAGGTTTGACATCGCAGTGCAAAATCTTCCCATGCCAGTGTAAGATCTCCAAATGGTGAAGCATGCGGGATGTAAAGTGAAGGGCCACCAGCTCTGGAACAGAGGAACCTAATCGAATCTGGTAAATATTCCGGACATCCACTAAATTTAGACCCGATTCAGAGGCAGCGGTCATACTCATCAATCCTCCATCTGCGAGAGAAGCAAAGGCAAGAGCTTTCGGAAATGGAAACGTTTGATTTGTTTGCTGTTTGGGGATGCGGCTCTCAAGTTTTTTCAAAAGGTCATACTCCCAAGCCAAGGTCTCAGCTGCTACCTGGGCCTTGACTGCCATGGTTTCTGCTGACCGGTTGCCTCTATTCATGAGCACAACAACTCCAAAAGCGCCCCGACCAAGTTCTTGGACAACAGTTCCTGATGTTGTTCCAATTCTGATTTCTGAACCTTGATCCAAAAGTTTCTTCTTGAAAACTCTGGGGAGAACATATTTGGAGACATCATAGATAATATTCTTGGCAGATAAAATTTCAGTCAAACTGGTGAGTTGCTCAATGGACCCAGTAGAATCCTGCAAGACACTATTCAATGCACCCTTTGTGTTGCTCCTAAGATTCTTGTTGTAGTCGACAGCATTCATGATACCAAAATTCATCGTCATTGTAGGAGAAGCAATCATTCCGTCGCGATTCGGACCATCGATGACTGAAATATCACCAAAGCTTCGCTGATCCGTGATTATGGAGCCGCTAAAAGAGCTTCGAACCTGCAAAAGAACGACAGGAAAGAAAGAATAAGTGCTTTGCTTATAGTTGGGATAGTGCAGCAGTAAGCTGGCTCAGGTTTGTGCTAGGGTGACGTACTCACTTCACTGGGGCGACCGTCGAAAGCACTGTCGTCGTCCTCCTTTTCCGCGCCTTTCAGAGTGTCCGAGAACAATTCGCCGATAGCCGTTAGGGATGCCGTATCTCCTCCATCCAAGTCGTGACTACTACTTAAGTCATTCGACTCGTCCACGCGAAGGGAAAAGGGGACAGTTTTAGCTTCGGTTTTGTCAAGGGCTCCAAACGACTCGAATGCTCTGGGCGACGATGTAGCCTTGACACCCTGGGACTGATCGAATACTCTCTCGCTATGTATTTGGATTCGACCAGAAGGAGTTTCAGGCTTGGCTCGCTTGGATGTCTCCGGAGCTGTCTCGTCAAATATTTGAAATCCTCCCGACGTCGACTTCGCTTTCTTCGATCCTTTCGCGCTAGTCTCGTCAAATATCCGAAATCCATTAAAGGTCACCTTCTCGTTGGCTGCAGGTTTCTCTTCGTAAACAGAAAAGGCTCTTTGGTTGGATGCTTGCCCAGAGGATGCATCTGCTCCGTCTTCGTAAACGACAAAGCCGGGATCTTCACGTATTTTGTTAATCGCGGAACGAGCCAGAGGATTATCTTGCGCCAATGGCTCCAGCGGTCTCTGTTCACTAGCAGCACACGATAGCAATGCTGAGGACTCCTTATGCAATGGTTGTAGAGCGTGTTTGTCGATGATTGATTGGCTGGCGTTAATACGCGAATTAGGGTTACGGGGACCTTGATTCTCGGCATTGTCGTTGCTTTCAGCTGGCTGCAACACAGAATTGTTGAGGGTTTCGACGAGGTCGATCATAACATCAAACCCAGTAGTATCGTCTCCCAACTCGTTATGGTCGTCTTTACGTTCTTTTGACGGATCGGATTCTTGTTGCTGATGGTAACGGCTGTCAAAGCTAGTTTGTTGCTGTTTCTGCTGGTTATACCCAGGAATGATTTCGGAAGAAATATTCGTCTGATTCCGTTGGGCTTGCTGGGCCGTTGTATCCAGACCTACCGCTGGACTATAAAACATCATACTCATTTCCTTCATGGCCCATTTTGTATTGATGGTCTCTTCTTCGGGTTCGTCAACGCCAACCGCTAATGCTTCGTTCACGGCGGAGCTGCATTGCGAGACATTGATCATGCTCCGATTGTTGTTGGCTTCAAAGCTAGTATTGTTGCGGAACAAGACACGACGAGACATTTCCTTTTCAAAAGTTGTCATCGTTGCGTCGTGCACAGACACGTCATTGTTACTGGCGGTATCGGTAGTAATGTCCATAGCAGAGTCGTTAGTGCTTCGTCGACTGCCGTTCAATGAAGATGTGCGTTGAAGCAAGTTGAGGTTGGTGTTCTCAGAAGCAAGCTTGAACTTTCCGTGAAATGCTCGGAACTCCTCAAAACATTGCTCGATTCCTTTGCCATCTTTGAGTAAAGCTGCATCAAACGCCAGGGTTTCTTTGTTTTTCTTGTCGCCTTTCCTAGCAAGCTTCGTGTCCCGTTGTTTCGGGTCGCACTCCGCCGAATGGCTTTTATGCACAGTATCACCTTCCATTTTTGCAGGATCCTTCATGTAGCGCAAAGGGTCTTGATGGAGCTTTTCTGCAAGACTGTCACCGACTCCCAAGTTGCGAAAGGTTCTTTCGTCGCGATGGCGTCGATGTCGATCTTCATCGGCTTGGCGTTGAAGGTCTTCCTTTTGATGCTTTTGGGCACACTCTTCGTCGACAAAGACTGCAAATGGTTGGGGCTTTACAGGAGGTGGAGCCTGTTGTAGTGCTGTTGATGATCCAAATAGAGAGGACGAAGCAGCTGGTGCAGCTATCGAGGTTACGTGCAGACCACCTCGTTGGTTCCACTTTTCGGCTGCCAATGTATTTTCCTTACGACGATCTTCTTCTCTTGGTAACTGACGCTTACCAGTAAGCGAGGGCAAATTTCTGCCAAATGCGTATTCACAGTTTTCCTGTCCATCTTCTATAAAAATTTGAAAGCCTGCACCGTCAGCGGAGTTGGTGGCTTTGTTGGTATTGCTGTTGCCGGGAGGATGTTCTCGTCTACGGCTGGAGGATCGGTCGGTAAATGTAGGCATGCTAGTCGACGAAAGAAATGCTCTTTGGTGATTCTGTGCCTGTCCTTGACTACGAGCCGAGGATCTATCGTTCCGGCGGAATGCCTCTTCCGATAATCCTCCCAAAACACCACGACGACTTGTGCCCTCGTCTTCCTCGTCGTCGATATCGTCTTCTCCTTCGACTTGACCAATGGTGAGTCGGACCATGCGTCGTTCAAATTGTCGATGCCGTTGTTCCAGTAGCTTGGCTGGTTGAGCTCCCTTACTGCGCGCCTTTTTAAAGATCCGTTCCGCCAATTTGTAGTCTTGTGATTTTTCCGCCCAAAAGGCCCAAGCCACCCAGAAAAGCGATGTTTTGGCACCCACTTTTTGCTGGTGAAAAAATCGAAAGATCTCTCCGGGATTTGAATTTTTGTCGGCGTACATCACGCACACCCGAATGAACCGAAGGTCGTTAAAATATTTGGGCTGGTGCAACAACGCCCGAGCGCAACGTTCCATCAAGAGGAATTGGGATTGTGTATCGGACGGAAAGTAGTCTTGGTGATATTTAATGTATGCCATCCAATGAATCAAAACATCTTCATCTTCTTCGCCTAAAATATGGTTTTTGATTGCCATTTCTTCTGAACGATGAACGAGGCTTTCGTAATGCCGCACCATTGCTTCTTTCGCTTGTCGATCCTGTTCTGTTTCCATCCCACATGATTTAGCTAGTGCAGCAACGTTGCGGCCTCGTTGCAAGGGCGCGGCATTCTCCTTTTGTATCTCCCAAGATGGTGTTTCGGTTGTCATGGTAAAAATGCTGGTGGTGGTGGCGGTAGAGGTGGCTATCGACAAGATGCAGTGTTTATAACTGACTGTTTGTGACGAGAAAATGTTGCTGCAAAAAGTAGCCGTTATCCTTTCATGTTTTGAAATAATTAATGATTCAAACAAAAAAGACGCACACTTAGCAGCATAGGTTTATAAGTAACTCTGACCCTATTGAAGCTGCATGTGATGTTATGGTGCAATGAGCATTACTCCAAGGAGTAGATACTTCAGTGCTCTATCATGAATTTTCGCCAACCACTCTAGCCAGTGGGTGGCCTATCAAAGTTTTATTTGTGTGTTACTGATAAATATTTAGCTTACTATTTTAGAAGTAGAGTACTAAAAATTTGTATAGTCATATCTTAAGTTGGGACCTCGGACCTCAAATTCCGACCGAGATAAATATTTAGCTTACTATTTTCAAAGTGGAGTACTAAAAGTTTCTATAATCCAACTTAACTCGAGGTCTATGGACCTCATGTACTCTTTAGAAAAAAATACTAAATTGCTAGCACAGACCTCGGACCTCTTATAGAACGAATATAAAATATATTGAAAAACAATAATTGTCGTAGTCTGAAATATTTATGTTAACTCAAACCCTAATTTACTGCA
>Ga0210036_1001698_pt1 | contig 24367 bp, 21 predicted proteins | sample CryGeymeta201515_FD_185469 | JGI IMG/M metagenome (GOLD analysis project Ga0210036, IMG submission 185469) | Groundwater microbial communities from Crystal Geyser aquifers in Utah, USA - Crystal Geyser metaG 2015-15 (SPAdes) (version 2) | ecosystem: Environmental > Aquatic > Deep subsurface >...
CGCATTATTGATAGCTTTTCCAATGTTTGCACTTTCTGGAAGGTTCATAATATATGAATAAGTGGCAGTTTCAGGAAGATAAAGCACACCTTTTGATTTAAAGTCATCTGGATTAATAGGACGAACTCGAGTGGAATAAACTGTCTTTCTATCCGAAACAATTCCTGTTTGGATTTTTTTAAAACGCACGTCAGCAAACTTAAGAAAAATAAGACCTAAGATCGGTTCAGATATTTCATTAAGTTTAAGTCCGGAATTTGCTCGAAGTTGTACCGCAGCCGACCAAAGCCTTTCATGAAATTGCTTGCGATTGTTATTCATCATATTCCCTATTTTACTCCATTTTTAAGCGAGATAAAGATGGAAATTTTGCACGAGGATTATTTTTTCTTTTTGCCTTTGCCAACAAGTTTTGCTGCTTTATTGGCAAATGTTTCAAAATCCACATCTGCCTTACTTGGCGCTTTTAAACTTTTTTTATAATATTTATCAAATTCCTTTTCCGCCAATTCTTTTGCCAACTCATGCGAAACCTTACCTGCATCTTTCAAAATATCTTTATTGTTAATTTGCAAAAATCCATGAAGTTTATCAATCCAATCTTTCATATACATTGGCACTCTCTGCATTGCTTGTCCTTCGGCAAATACGAGATATTGCTCGACAAGATTATTTAAAACAAGAAGCTCTTGTTCGCTCAAATAATTTTTGGCAATTACAATTTCTTCTTTTGTTGGTTTACTGCCCCTAAAGTTTATCAAACCCACATTTGGTTTTTTACTATCTACCCTACCTGCAATTATTTCCGCCGCAGTACTTCCTGTAATTGCATAATGAACTTTATTTTGTACTGTTTTAAAAAAGAGAATACTATTCTCATTTGTTGGATCATAGTCAACACTGGTTGCATAAATATCAGTAATTTTTCTATAAAATCTTTTTTCCGAAGTGCGTATTTCTGAAATACGACGAGTCAATTCTTCAAAATAATCAAACGGTAAATCTGGATTTTTCAACCGTTCATCATCCATCACAAAACCTTTAACGATAAATTCATGCAAATGTTTAGTTGCCCAAATTCTGAAAGCTGATGCTACCCTGCTTTTAATTCGATATCCAATAGAAATAATGAGATCAAGATTGTAATATTCCAATTCACGCTTTACTTCTCTCTGACCTTCGGTTTGAACTGTTAAGAATTTCTTAACAGTTGCTCTTTGGTCTACTTCACCTTCTTCAAAAACATTTTTTACATGTTGGCTTATATTATTTTTTGTAGTTTGAAAAAGCTCTGCCAAAGCTGTTTGTGTCAACCACACAGTATCTCCATCAAAACGCACATCAATCTTCGTTTGCCCATCCTCGGTCTGGTAGATTATCAGTTGAGAATTGGTTGGCAGTTTCATGTTTCAATTTTACTCCATTTTAAACAGAGATAAAGAAGAAGATTCGGCTATTTCACCAACTGGAGCACGTACTGAAAATAAAATCAAGGTCATAATCTATTTATAAATTATTTTACTATTAATATAGAGTTCTTATTTAGTAAAATTACTATTAATATGAGTATCAAGTGGCAAGCTGTAGTAAAAACAAAAGCTTCTTTATTATTTCAATGGTACGTCTTTGAAGGGCATCGGGAAAAATACTATAAAAACTCACTTAAACTGGGTTTTGGTTTAGAAAATCAAAAAATCGTTGATAATGAAATTAGTATTGATTTAAACGAATTTATCCATTTAGAAATCTTATTAAAAGGAAAAATTAATAAAGAAAAATACTACTTAGAAAGTTTTATTAAATCTTGCTATCAATATTCAAAAAAATTACTGAATACTTCAACTGAAATAAAGAAATTAACAAATTTATCCGATTTTACCAACCAAGAAATATTGGATCTTTATCTTAAATATCAAAAATCAGTTTTAGATTTTATGCCATTTTTAAATACAATATTAGTAATTGATAGTATTTTAAAAAAAGAGATTACTAAGAAATTAGAAACTCGTTTAAATATTACAAATAAACAAGAACAGGATTTATTAATAAGTAAATTGGTTATTCCTATTAAGAAAAGTTTTTTTGTCCAAGAAAACGAAACTCTGATAAAAATTGCAATAAAAATACAGTCTGATTCCAATTATAATCCTTATCGTGATATCCATAATTTTATCGATGGTTTTGCCTGGACTTCTGTAGTTGCATATCTAGGTAAATATCAAAATAAAAACTCAGTTGAACAAAGACTTAACAATATAATTATAGAAAATCCAAAAAAAAATTAGTACAAATTTACAAAATAAAATCAGATTCTCTACTGAATTTTATCAATACTTATAAAATGATTTCAAAATCAAAAATAATTGTTAATCTTATAAAGATCGCAAGAGAAATGTTATATCTCCAAACTTATCGATTAGACATTTTCTTTATTGCTCATTATAACGTCAACAATCTTTTTAATGAAATAGCAAAAAGATTTAATTTTTCAATAAACGAATTAGTCTATTTAACAGGAGATGAAATAATTAGCCTTATCAAAGAAAGATCACGAATTAAGAAAAAACAAATTGATGAACGAATAAATAATTATGCACTTATTCTCGAAAATAATAAATTTTTGCTGCTCTCTGGAAAACAAATAAAAAAAACAATAACAAATAAGGTGTTAATAAATCAGGTTAAAGGTACAATTGCAAACAGAGGAAGAGCTTCTGGTAAAGCAAAACTCGTGTTTGATATTGAAGATATTCCTAAAGTTGATCGTGGCGATATTATTATCTCGCCGATGACAAGACCAGATCTGGTTCCAGCATTAATGAAATCAGCTGGAATAATCACTGATTTTGGTGGTATTTTATGTCATGCAGCGATAATATCACGAGAATTTGGAATTCCGTGCATTGTTGGAACAGAAATCGCAACAAAAGTTTTTCAAGACGGTGACCTTATTGAAATCAATGCCTATGAAGGCCTTGTTAGAAAAATTTAATTCGTAATCATTAACTCAATATGACGATGGAAGCCAGATCATTTTAGCGTGAAACGAGAAAAAGAGATTAAGCCAAAAAAAAGAATGTTTAAATAAAAAATGTAATTTAATAAAAAGAGTTACTTCACCAGCTGAAGATTTATCCGTCCCTGATTGTCAATTTGGACCACTTTGACTGTAACAATTTGTCCGATTTTTACCACCTGTCCAGGATCACGGATGAAACCTGGTCCCATTTTTGAAACATGAACTAATCCGTCTTTTCCAGGTGTCAGTTCAATAAAAGCACCAAAAGGAAGAATACGAACAACTGGACCGGTAAAAGTCTCCCCTACTTGAATTTCCCGGGTGATATCACTAATTGCTTTGGCTGCCTCGTCAACCTTTGCACGATCAAGACCGCTCACTGTTACTTTTCCATCATCGCCAACATTAATTTCTGTTTGGGTTTTTGCAATAAGAGCACGAATATTTTTTCCGCCCGGACCGATAATTTCTCCGATTTTATCCGGTGGAGGAGTTAAAACCACAACCTTTGGCGCAAATTGTGATACTTCTTTTTTAGATTCACCAATCACTTTATTCATTTCATTTAATATATGTAGTCTTGCGATTTTTGCTTGTTTGAAGATATCGTTAATCATTTTACTTGTCAGTCCTTTATTTTTCACATCCAATTGAATTGCAGTTATTCCATCAACAGTTCCTGCAATTTTAAAATCCATTTCACCGGAAAAATCTTCCAATCCAACAATGTCAGTTAAAATTACATATTCACCATCAGATTTTGTAACAATACCCATTGCAACACCTGCAACTGCCTTTTTAAGTGGAACTCCTGCATCCATTAAAGCAAGTGATGATCCGCAAACTGAGCCCATAGAAGAAGATCCGTTTTCCGCCAAAATTTCTGAGACGACGCGAATTGCATATGGAAAAGCTTCATTTGACGGTAAAATTGGTTCGACGGCTTTTTCCGCCAAGGCTCCATGACCAATAGCACGTCGACTTGGCCCAAACATTCGTCCAACCTGACCATATGAATAAGGTCCATCCGAATAATGATGAATATACCTTTTTGCTTCTTTTCCTTCAGGACCTTCGATTAATTGTTCAAGTGCCGTTGACCCAAGAGTTACAATAGATAAAACTTGAGTTTCGCCACGTTGAAAAAGTGCGGATCCGTGCGTTCTTGGTATAAAGCCAACTTCAATTGAAAGTTTTCTTACTTCATCAACTTTTCTTCCATCAGGTCGTTGTTTTTTTTCAAGAATATCTTTTTTAATTTTTGCGTAATTAAACTTTTCAATCGCAGCGTTAATTTGTTTTTTATCAAATTTACCATCAACTTCTTCATAAATTGCATCAATAATTTCTGTTAAACCGATGCTATTGCTTCCAGCGGTTGAAGCAGCGAGTTTTATTGCTTGCTCAAGCCCTTTGGTATATTTATTTTTAATGATTTCATTTAATTCTTCCGTTGCTGCTTTTTCTGCTGCATGAATTTTTACTTTACCAACTTTTTTGACTAAGCTATTAATGAAATCTATAATTTTTGCGTTTTCTTTTTTTGCCATTTCAATTCCTTCTTGAATTATTTGATCTGGTAATGCATTGGCTTTTGTTTCAATCATTAAAACTTTATCAGTGGTTGAGGACATAACCAATTCAAGGGCTGAATATTCCTGTTCTTTTTCTGAAGGATTTAATATAAGTGTTCCTTTTGAACTCTCCAAAGAAGGGATATATCCGATCTTAACTGTACTAATTGGACCATCCCAAGGAATACTTGAAGCAGCCACTGCAGCAGATGTTGCTATCGCAGCCACAACTTCCGGATCATTTTCATCGTCCACTGATAATAGGGTAATAATTACTTGAACTTGTTTTTTGTATGATTTAGGAAAAAGCGGACGAATTGAACGATCGATTAAACGACCAATCAAAACTGCCTCGTCTGAAGGACGACCTTCTCGTTTAACCCATCTTGATCCCTTGATTAAGCCACCAGCGTATAATTTTTCAACATAATCAACAGATAATGGAAAATAGTCAATATTTGGATTTTCAGGTCCAACTGCAACTGTTACAAGAACTGCAGTATCTCCTAAACATGCATATACTGACGAGTCAACTGCTTGTGCTAATTTCCCAAACTGAAGAACTAATTTTTTTCCATCAATCTCAATGGAGGTTTCAAATTTTGTCATTTTCTAAGAAAGGATTATGATTTTATTTTTTTAATCCCAATTTATTGATTAATACTTTATAACGTTTAACGTTAAGTCTCTGTAAATAATTAATGATTCTGCGTCTTTTTGCAATAACCTTTAATAACCCGCGTCTTGAATGATTGTCTTTTTTGTTGATTTCCAAATGCGCAGCTAAATTCTGAATTTTATAACTTAGAAGTGCAACTTGCACCTCTGGAGATCCAGTATCACCCTTTTTTTGTGCGTATTCGTCAATTATCTTTTGCTTATTTTCAGGTAGCTGGGTTTTAGTACCGGTATCAATAACTTTTACTTCTTTAATTTTTTCTACCTTTTCAACTTTTACCTCTATCTTTTTTTCAAGTTTCTTTTCAATTTTTTTTTCTGATGGTTTTGTCATATCTTCCAGATTATAATTGAAAATAATTAAACTTGCAACAGCATGTTTGTTATCTATTGTTCAAAACCAAAATTTTCGCAATTATCAATTTATAGAGATTATGTCATTGCGAGGAAGTCTCGACGTTTCCGTCGGGACGACGTGGCAATCTCGATACCAATAAGACGTCTTATATTAACGGGATTGCTTCACCCTCGACTATGCTCGGGTTCGCAATGACATTGTTTTGCATATGCATAAAAAGACCTTAATAAAAAAACTATTTGTCACAGTAGTAGCAGCTGGATTTTTTGCTGTTTTTATCTGGGTTACCCCACCTGATATTTGGTGGAAAATCTTGATTGTAATTGCCCTACTATTATTAATAGTATATTTAATATCGTCATTATTCTTACCTCGAAAATTCGTTAGATTATTAACGGTTTTTTTACTGATTTTTTTTACACTGAATGCAACGATCGGATTTAATTTAATTAATGCTCTATTGCTCGCATCCTTACTAATTACCCTGGCAACTGTGATAAAATAAAAAGATATGAACAAAAATTTGTTAATTACAAATTCGATTCCTTACGTTAATGCGTCTCCTCATGTTGGACATGCTCTTGAATTTATTCAATCTGATACAATTGCACGATATTATCGCTTATTAGAAAATAAAGTTCTTTTATTGTGTGGAAGTGATGAAAATGCCATTAAAAACGTTCAGGCAGCAGACAAATCTAAAATTAATCTACAAAAATTTATTGATGAACATGCAAAAGAATTTCAACAATTAGCAGAATCTTTAAATGTCAAGTTTGATATTTTTCAAAAAGGCAGCGACCAAAAGCATCATTTTATATCTAGTCAACGACTTTGGCGGTTATGTAACGAAAATGATGATATTTATAAAAAAGATTACGAGGGACTTTACTGTGTTGGGTGTGAAACTTTTTATACAAAAGAGGAGCTCGGAGAAAACGGCGAGTGTCATGAGCACCCTGGTCGACAACTAGAAAAAGTTATTGAGACTAATTATTTTTTTCGTTTATCTAAATATCAAAATAAATTAATTGATTTAATTCAATCTGACTCACTTAAAATTTACCCTGAAAAAAGAAAAAATGAGGTTTTGGGCTTTTTAAAACAACCACTTCGTGATATTAGTATTTCCCGCTTAAATGAAAGAGCGCGAAATTGGGGTGTTCCTGTCCCAAATGATTCCACTCAAAAAATTTATGTTTGGTTTGACGCTTTAAATATCTATCAATCTGGTATTGGCTTTGGTTGGGATGATAAGTTGTATAAAGAATGGTGGCCGGCAAAAATTCATGTGATTGGAAAGGGTATCGTTCGTTTTCATGCAGTTTACTGGCCGGCATTTCTTCTTTCTGCCAAATTAAAATTACCTCAATCATTATTTGTCCACGACTATCTCACAGTTAACGGTCAAAAAATGAGTAAAACTATTGGAAATATCATTGATCCTTTTAGTTTAATAAAAAAATACGGAACTGACGCTGTTCGCTATTATTTTCTTCGAGAAATTTCACCATATTCTGACGGTGACTATTCGGAAAAAAGAATGAACGAGGTTTATAGTTCAGATCTAGCTAATGAACTTGGAAATTTATTAAGTAGAATCACTACATTAGCTCAAAAAGACAACTTATCTATTGATAAAACAAATTTAGTGATAAGTCAGATTTATCCAAAAAATTTAAAAAAACATTTTGATAATTATGAATTTAATTTAGTTCTAGAATCAATCTGGACAAATATTAGATCGCTTAATAAAGAAATTAATGACTTCACCCCTTGGAGCAAACAGGCGAATGAAAGAAAAACTTTTCTGATATCGCAAGTTCAAACCCTAAATTTAATTGGTCACCAGTTGTTACCTTTTTTACCAGAAACTGCAGAAAAAATTATTCAAGCAACACAAAATAAAATTTTAAAAATTCAACCTTTATTCCCTCGATTGAAATGAATACTGAATTAGAAAAACTGCCTATCGAAGTTACAGAAAAAATTGACGAACATACTGTTAAAAAAAACTACATTCATTATTGGATAATAATTATTCTTTTCATTACTATAATGTTCCTTTTAGGATGTTATTTTTTCATTTTTTACAAACTTCCCTCACCTAATAGTTTAAAAGATTTTAAAAGCACTCCATTATCGTCTCATATTTATGATCGTAGTGGAAAATTATTATACGCAGTCTATCGTGAAGAGAACCGAACACCAATAAAAATAAAAGATTTACCAAAATATGTTTCACAAACAACAATCGCCATTGAAGACAAAGACTTTTATCATCACGGAGGAGTCTCGCTTTTTGGTGGAATACTGCGAGCGGCAAAAGATACGCTTTTAAAAAAGAATTTACAAGGTGGATCAACTTTAACACAACAACTGGTTAAACTTGCTCTTTTATCACCAGAACGAACTATTCGTAGAAAAATCAGAGAAATAGTTTTGGCAATTTTAGTTGAAAAACAGTTTCCTAAAGATCAGATATTGGAAATGTATTTAAATCAAGTCCCTTATGGAGGAGAAATTTATGGCATTGAAGAAGCATCAAAAAAATTATATGGAAAATCTGCCAAACAATTAACAATTTCTGAGGCAGCGACTCTTGCCGGACTACCGCAAGCTCCAACTTATTATTCACCATATACCAATCCGGAAAAAACAATTAATCGTCGAAATGAAGTATTAAAGGCAATGTATGCGGAAAAATATATTGATAAAAAAACTTATGAAGAAAATCTAAAAGAACCTATGATTTATAAACCATTATCCAACAATATCAAAGCCCCCCACTTTGTCTTTTATGTTAAATCACAACTTGAAGAAAAGTATGGAATCAGACAGGTGGAAGAAGGAGGGTTAAAAGTTACTACAACTCTTGATCTTGATATTCAAGAAGAGGCAGAAAAGATTCTAAACGAAGAGCTTAATAAAATCAAAGAACTTAATGTATCCAATGGAGCAATCTTGGTTACCCGTCCATCAACCGGAGAGATTCTTGCCATGATTGGCTCAGTTGACTATTTTGCATCTCCTTCAGGGTCTTTTAATGTTACAACTGCACTTCGACAACCAGGATCATCGATTAAGCCGATAAATTATGCTGTTGGAATAGAACGTCGTTTGGTTACAGCAGGATCGGTTTTTCTTGATAGCCCAACTTGTTTTAACGCTGTTGGTCAACCAAAAGCCTATTGCCCTGTAAATTATGACGGTCAATTTCATGGACCCGTACAGATGCGCTTTGCTTTAGGTAACTCATACAATATTCCCGCCGTAAAAATGTTGGCTCTTAATGGAGTTAGGAATTTTGTTGCTTCTTCTTCTGCATTTACAATTACATCATTTAAAAATTCAAGCAATTATGGTTTATCTCTAACGCTTGGTGGTGGAGAAGTTACGATGGTTGAAATGAGTCAAGCTTTTTCTTCGTTTGCTAATCGGGGAATTGCAAAAACCCTAACAGAAATCTTGAAAATAGAAGATCGAAATAACCAAAAACTCTATCAAGCAAAAGATGTCAATATTGTTCTAAATGTTGAGAAACCTTTAACTAACCCAAGTTTTTTGGCGATCCAGGGAATAAAGGCAATTTCAAAAGAAACTGCCTTTATTATTTCCCATATTTTACTTGATCCGAATGCTCGATCGGCCGCGTTCGGGACTGGATCATATTTGGAAATTCCTAAACACGCCGTTTCCGTGAAAACCGGAACCACTGATGATAAACGTGATAACTGGACCATTGGATATACACCGAATTTTATGGTCACTGTTTGGGTCGGTAACAATAACAATTCACCGATGAACCCTTATTTAACTTCCGGCGTTACCGGAGCTGCGCCAATCTGGAACCGGATGATGAGATACGTTCTACGAAATCAACAGGATCTCTGGCCCATCAAACCGGAAGCAGTTTACGGAAAACAAATCTGTTATGTGAGTGGCAGTTTAATGGAAAAAAAGTCAGACGGAACCGAAAGTTGTCCATCACGTTTTGAATATTTTATTAAGGACACGGAACCAAAACCTTTAACATCAGAAAAGCAATTTGTTTTAATTAATAAGGATAATGACAAACTTGCAAAACCCGGAGACTCTAACACTGAAATGCGGGAAAAGATAATTATCAAAGATGCTTATTCTACCTACTGCGTTGATTGTAGTCATGAAGGCGAAACTGCCCAAGTCGTGATTCCATAGGTAATACGCAGATGTAAAAATACAGTTAATCGCTCTATTCTTTTTTAACTAATTCCGAAAAATCAATCTCAATCCCATCTTTAAGTTTTTCGTAATAGACTATTACAGCATTTATCTCTTCATTTAGTCCTTTTTTAGCTTTGTAAGTTATTGGTTTAATACTAACTGGAATTCCACCAATAAATCCATCTATTCCTTTGGACTCTTCTGATGGATTTGATAATCGATAATTTTTTTTAACAATCTCTGCTCCCTTTTTAAGAATCGCTTCTTGAAATTTTAGTCCAATAAAAGTTTTGACAATAACCAAATCCTTTAACCACTCGTTAATAATTTCTTTATTAATTTTTATTATTGAGTCCTTCAAATTTTTAATCATTTCTGTAATTTTGATAGCGGCTATAGATAGAGCATCAGGATATTTTTTTATATACCATTCTTCCCACTCTTTAATGTCTTTTCCATGAAATTCTTGTATTAAATCACTTAATTGACCAACTGCTTTTGGTCTAGTGGCTTGAGCATTTTGATTTGCTAAATTTAAAATTTGGGTAGAATATTTTGGGAAATTATAGGTGGGTGATTTAAGAGATTTTTTTATATCAAGAAAGGATATTTTAATTTTCATAAAATTTACTGATAATAAATTATTAATTATTTTTATTCATAGTAATTTTTGATCCAAACTGTAATTTTCTTGGATCGACTTGTTTGTTTAATTTAATTGGGTCTATAAAAATATATTTTAATTTATTAATTTCTTTTTTAAATTCTATGTTTATATTTTTTTGACTAATAAATTCAATTTGGCTGTCATCAAAAAAACCTTTTTGGTTTACTCCAATTTTTTCTTTTATTACCGGTAAAAAATCTTTGTTAATTTCATAACCGACAGAATTTCTATCTAAATTTTTTGCTGCTAAAGAAGTTGTGCCACTGCCTAAAAAAGGATCTAAAATCGTGTCGCCAACAAATGAAAACATTTTTATTAATCTTTTTGGCAGCTCCTCTGGAAACATCGCAATGTGATTGGTTTGTTTTTGACCGTTAAAGTTCCAATGACCAGTGAAAAATTCATTCCACTCTTTTTGAGTCATTTTAGATTTTTCTTTTATTTCTTTCGTAACCTTTGGTGCTTCTCCAATTTTTTTAAAAATTAATATAAATTCGTAATCTATTTTTAAAATGCCATTTCTAGGATAAGGAAAAGACCCCATGATTGAAGCTCCACCGGTGGTATTGGTTGTTGTGACTTTTTGCCAAATGATTGCTCCCATGTAGTCAAAACCTATTGTTTCACAAAACTTAATTATTTCGGTTCTTATTGGAATTACTTTATAGCGCCCATAATAAACTGATCGAGCAAACTGATCGCCAATATTTACGCATAATCTACATCCCTTATGAAGAATTCTGTAACACTCGTTCCAAACCAAATTTAGGTTGTTGATATATTCTTCATAAGAATCGTCAAAACCGATTTGATTATCACTCCCATAATCTTTAAGTTGCCAATATGGGGGTGACGTGATAACTAAATGAACACTTTCATTATTTATCTCTGCCATCAACCTTGAATCACCTATAATAATTTTATGATTTGTTTGCATAAAAAAATAATAACAGAATAATATTTTAAATACCACTTGACAAATGATAATATACTATTATAATAGTACGTATATTATTTTGGCGAGCGTAGTCGAACTATGAACAAAAAAAAGCTTGAAGAACTGATTAATAGTTTTTTGAAACAAAAAAACTTAATCGAAATGAGGGATTTTTTATTTGGCATATTGACACCAAGTGAACTTGACGAAATAGTTACCCGATTGCAAATTGTTAAACTGATAAAAAAAGGTCTTCCCCACCAGGAAATCGCACGCCGGCTCAAAGTCGGAGTCGCCACGGTGACAAGAGGATCAAGAGAATTACGAATGGGAAGATTTAAAAATATATGAAAAATATAATAATCTCTAAAAATTGGCAGAATTGGAATCCCTGCAAACGGCGGGTGTATATTTAATGTAATTATTTATTAAATATTAACCCTGCCTAGGCGGGGTTTTTTAATGATTAAAAGTTTATGAATAAAAAATTATGGGGACTGAGGTAATATATCGCTCTGATCCAAGACTAATGGCTCTTAAGGCATTGATGACTAAAGTTACAATAGGAGATGATGGTAAATCAGTCAGAACGCCCATGCTTGATGATGATAGTTTAAAACACGTTGCCAATATGGTCGTTCAACATCCTGCAATAATTCAAATGGGAGCTTATACTGATTGTCTTGGACTTAATGAAAGTCAGCTTAAAATTATATCGGAAACTCAACAAAAACAAATACCGTCGGAAAGATTGCCATATTTCAAGAAATTAGCTAAAGTTATCGAAACAACACCAACTATCCCAAAAGATATATCATTAAGAAGCATTAATCCTTTTACGCCTTTTGAAAAAAGCCCTCATATTTTATTTGGAATGGGAGGAGGTAGTCAAAAACTTTGTCAAGGATTGCCTTTTGATGTACTAAGTATGGTTTTAACCGCTGAAAAAATACGTAGAGAATTAAATGCCGGAAAAATAAATATTTTATGTGCTAATGATATTACTCGCACAAATATCGGAAAACATCCATCTTTTTCCAAGGAAAGCATTGATGGGGTAATGTCTGCGGAAAGAGATTTATTACAACTTGTGGTAGAAAAGTTCGGTTTAGCAGATTATTTCAATATATTTTTAAGTGCAGATCTAGATAAAATAATTGGTCGGGAAGCAAAAAATGCGTATGACGCCATGGTTAAAGATGCAGAAGGAACTCCGTTTGTTCACGATCAACATTATGCGATGGAAATAGCGGAAATGTATAGCTTAATTAACCAAGAACTGGGAGGAATCAAACTCGGATGGTTTATGAATGAAATATATCTAAGTAAACCAAAATATATCATGGATGAGCAACCTTTTGATGCCAGATACGCATTGTATTTGGCAAGCCGTGGACTGACAAATACTGTTTCTATACCCTATGTTAAAGCAGGCGTGAAATTATATCCTGATAAAAATGGTTTTGTTCAAAAAGCGGCACCATATATTGACTATGAACCAGCAAATAGAATATTGCTTAGTCCTTTTGAAAAGCCGACCGAAAAAATGATTGAGTCATCGAAATATGGAGGTGGAACCAATATAAAATTAGTCCGAGGACATTTTTTATCTATATTTCAATTGTTTGAACAACTAGTTCTTAATCGGCAAATTTATGAAGTCATTGGAAAACCTGATTATTTAGAAAAAGGCGAGAGAGGACAAGGATATGGAAATAGGGTTCAATTTATCCTTGATTTTATATTTGATGGTAACCGACCATACGCGGAAGAAGTTTGGAAAAATGCTTTTCCTAATTCACTTTAAAAGTTTTACAAGCTATCATGAAAAATCAACCAATAAATAAACATATTGAACAACTTAATTACATTGAATACGGGGGTAAAAATAAATTTGATAAAAACTATATAGATTTACAGAATGACAATTCTAACTATAAAAATATAAACAATATTTTTCGTGGCGCTAATGTAAGAAATTTATTTTTATATGAATATTCTCAAAATAAAGATCTAATTGAATTTATAGCAAAAAATGAAAATATTCCGCTGGAAAACATACTCCTAACTGCTGGGGCAGATAGCGCCCTACATCATACTGCAGAAACTTTTTTAGGAATTAACAAAAAATCCTTGATTCCTATTCCATCTTTTCCGCGTTATGAGTTTCATACAAAAGTTGTTGGTGCTAAACCTATTTTTTTAAACCTCTTCGGCAAAAATGAACTAGATAAACTAGAATTTATAAAAGCTAAGTTAAACCAAAAAAAAGTTGATTTACTTTTTATCGCTAGTCCAAATAATCCAACCGGAGAATCCTTTCATTATAAAGATTTAAATAATTTTTTATCAAAAATAAACAAGACCATAATCGTAATAGATCAAGCTCTTGCAGGATATTTTAATGATTCTTTATCACCCTTGGTATTAAAATTTTCCCATGTGGTAATTATAAAATCATTTTCTAAATTATATAATCTCCCAGGACTTAGAATTGGTTATATAATTGCATCTGAATCTTTGATAAAATTTATTAAGAAAACCATTTCGCCTTACGAACTATCAACTCCTTCTATAGAAATAGTAAAAAGCTATCTGGGAAACCCTTTTAATGTTACATTTAGAAAGAAAGAGGTTCATAAGAGCATAGAATATATTAAAAAAAATCTTGAATTAAATTTTTCTTTGACAAAAGGCCCCTTTATACTAATTGATGGTAGTAAAAAAATTCCATTTTTATATGAAAAACTACTGGAGAATAAAATCCTTACTGTTAATGGAAAAAATTTTAGAGGGCTAGAAAAAAAGAATACTATTAGAGTTATTTTAACAAATCACCAATCGGTGAAAGAATTAATAAAAGTTATAAATTTTTTGATAAACTTAAACCTATGATAGATAAAAAAGTCCTCGAATGTAGCGAAACGCTGAGACAATTACCGATTATTACTATTGTTAATTATTGATATAATCAAATGTATGAGAGACCAAAAAGTTACCGAATATTGTAATAGATTAATAAAATTAGGAATCGCTCACGAAGTCTTAGGACATCCTGAACTGGTGTCTGTTGATGATGTGCAAAAATATTTGGGCTTCGGACTTGATGAAGCTTTAGTGACGCTGATTATGAAAACCGAAAAAGGATTTGTGGCAGTCATTCGTCGTGGAGATTGTTCCTTAGATAGTAAGAAAGTAAAAAAAATCCTCAAAGTTGAAAGTTTGCGTATGGCGACTGACGAAGAGTTTACAAAATTAGCTGGAGTAGTTCCTGGAGCAGCTCATATCCTTAATCCAGTTATGATTACTTTGATCGATAATAAAGTCTTTGAAAATGAAAAACTTAATGGTGGTTCTGGTAGCCTTTTGTATACTTTCCGTTATAACACTCAAGATCTAAAGAAAATTCCAAACAGCCAGATTGTTGACGTTTCAAAAATTGCCGTAACAACGACTACATCAACTCAAGGAGTAAAACGAGTATTTTCTGGAATTCGCGCTACAGGCAGACTACATTTGGGAAATTATTTCGGTGCAGTTAAAGGCATGTTGGAATTACAAAATTCTAACCAATATGAGACTGTTTATTGTGTGGTAGATGTTCATACAATCACAACACCTTATAAAATCGAAGAGCTCCGAGCAAATAAACGGGAAATTATTTTGGATTATTTAGCCGCCGGTCTAGATCCAAAAAAAAGCATGATTATTTATCAATCTGACGTTCCTGAACATACTGAACTGGCATTTTATTTTTCTTCGATCATGTCAATTGCCAGAATGCAGCATCTACCAACTTATAAAGAAAAAGTTAAACAACATCCGCAGCACAACACCATGGCATTACTAAACTATCCAATTCTTATGGCGGCGGATATTCTCGTTTACAAAGCTAGTTTAGTTCCTGTGGGAATTGATCAAGAACCGCACTTGGAAGTCGCGCGGGAAGTGGCGCGAAAAATGAATCAGCAGTTTGGAATGGATTTTCCCGAACCGACTCGTTTCGTCACCAAAGGAGAATACATCCCATCACTAAAAGGTGAGGGAAAAATGAGCAAATCAGTTGAGGGAAGTTATATTAACTTAACTGACTCGCAAGACGAAATAAGAAAAAAAGTTAGATCAATTCCTACCGCATCAACTGTTGGAGGAGAAATGAACGAAGGTGTAAAAACATTATTTACCTATGCTGATTTATTTGTACCTCACTTAGTGGAACAATATAAAAAAGCTTACAAAGACGAAACACTTAAATTCGTCGAACTTAAAGATGCCATTGCACAAGCAATTTATGACGAACTAAAACCATTTCAGGAAAGACGAAAAGAGTTTGAAAAAAACCCGGCTTATGTTGATTCTGTCATCAAGGACGGAGCAACAAGAGCCTGCGCCATCGCCAGCAAAACCGTCAAAGAAGTTAAGGAGAAAATGGGATTAGTATAGGTAATTTTATGAAAACTCAACCGCTCTATTATCAGAATCCGTATAAAACAGAACTTGAATGTAAGGCTCTTTCAGTTGAACAATCAACGATCTTTTTAAATGTAATCCTCGATCAAACAATTTTTTATCCAGAAGGGGGCGGTCAACCATCAGATCGCGGAATGTTAGGTGACGCAAAAGTGGAGTATGTTCGTTTAATGAATGGTGAAATAATTCATCAGATAAAAGGAAATGTAGAAAAAGATCAATTGATTAAGGGAACACTCGACTGGAACTGGCGATATAAATATATGAAAATTCATTCTGCTGGACATTTACTACATGATGTATTAATGACACTAACAAAAAAATTAACTCCCATAAGAGGAGGTTATGGAAAAAAAGCTTTTCTGGAATATAAAGGAGAGATGGATTTGTCATTAAAAGACCAGATCGAGCAAAAGGTTAATCAAACTGCTCAAACAGGTATTGAAATCATTACCAAGGAATCAAGTTATAGTTGACGCAAAACGAAATGTCCGTTTTTGTCATTCCCTCGTAGGAGGGAATCCAGACACAATATACATTATAAATAAGGTAATTATAGACTAGATCCCCGTCTTTACGGGGATGACATTTTGTTTTGCGGTTACTATATAATGAATTATCTTCTAGCTGTGAATTTTTACCACCAAACTTACCAAAAGACAAACCGTTAAGAATTATAAAAATTGGTGATTTTCCACCGATGCCCGACGGCGGTATTCATGTAAAAAATACGAAAGAAATTGGCAAAATTTGGATTGCCAATCTTACAGTGCAAAACGGAATAACGAACATTCGTTATGGCGTAGTAATAAATCACTAAATTATCCCTTGATTTTCAAAAACCACTCCTCTATTATGAATGGTGAACAATTGTTTACATTAAAATCTTCTTATGAATCAATATAGATTGTTTATCGACGAATTAGGAATTGCAAATCCTAAAGCTATTGAATCAAAAATATATGCTTTAACCGGAATTATGGTCAGAAACGACTTAAGAGACGATTTAAAAACCCGAGCAGATCAAATTAAATATAAATACTGGAATAAAACTAACATTGTCTTTCACTCAAGAGAGATTGGAAAAAACTTAGGAGATTTTTCTATATTTAACAAAAATGAAAAACTAAAGGAATCTTTTTTGAAAGATTTACTTGAATATTTGTCACACACTCCTCTTACAGTTTTATCAATAATAGTCGATAAGCAAGAAGCTTTTAGAAAAAACTGGAATGATATAAAAATCACAAAGGAAACTATTAGATTGCTTTATTATAATTATTTAGCTTTTCTGCTAGGGAAAGAAAGCAGTAATGGGAAAATAGTTGTTGAATCAGCTACTGCTGAGAAAGACGTTTATTATCTAAAATACTTTGCTTATTTCACATCTCCCAGGTGTATCGAACTAAATATTGATTACAAAAAAATCCAAGAAATTCTCACATCAATTTCTTTCGTTACGAAAAGAAACTTTGATATTGAGGAACAAATTGCCGATTTATTTTCATATGCTTCAAAGTGTAAATTCTTGAAAGAAGTTCAGAAAAAACCCTTTTCTTTAGGAAGTTACGAAAATAGCATTATCAAAATTTTGAATAATAAATTCTTTTCTAAACCAAATAAATTAAGTACTAAAAAGTTGAGATTTTACGAAAAAGTAGAATCATTTGTTGTATTACCAAAATAAAAAAAACGAGCTCGAGCCTTACGGTCTCTCCCTCGTTTTTAGTGATTATATTATAGCATATAAAATATTTCATATGTCAATGGCAAATATCCCGCTTGCAGAACAACTACGACCCACCAATCTTAACGAAATGGTTGGACAGCAACACTTAATTGGAAAAGGTCGGCCAATCAGAACCATGTTGGAAAAAGGCAAGATTATTTCCATGGTTTTGTGGGGACCTCCTGGTACAGGCAAAACTACATTAGCTAGACTAGTTGCAAAATATGTCAATGCAGAGTTTGTGCCGTTTTCCGCTGTTTCCGGTGGAGGAGTGCCGGAAATTAGAAAAATAATTCAAAAAGCCAGGGAAAATATCGGTCTTTATCAAAAACAAACGGTTTTATTTGTTGACGAAATCCATCGGTTTAACAAAGCTCAACAAGATGCGTTTCTTCCGCATGTTGAAAACGGTACGATTACTTTGATTGGTGCCACAACTGAAAATCCCGGATTTGAAGTGATTGCTCCCTTAGTTTCTCGTAGTCAAATTTACGTACTTTATGCTTTGAGTGAACAAGAAATTACCGAAATTGTTAATCGTGCAATCAAATTTTATCCAAAACATAAATGGGAAAAGTCTGCAATTGAACATATAATCAAACATGCCAATGGCGATGCGCGCACTGCCATTAATGCAGTTGAGTTAGCTAGTTCTCTATCAAAAAAAATTAATTTAAAAATCGCCGAGGATGCGCTTCAACAAAAAGCGATTTATTATGATAAAAAAGGCGACTGGCATTATGATACCATTTCTGCCTTTATTAAATGCATGCGTGGGAACAGCCCTGATGGAGCGTTGCATTATTTAGCCAGAATGATCAAAGCAGGTGAAGATCCGGTTTTTATTGCCAGACGGATGTTGATTTTTGCAAGCGAGGATATTGGCAATGCTCAACCAACGGCTTTAGTGGTGGCAACTTCCTGTATGCAAGCCGTTCACATGATTGGTTGGCCTGAAGCCGGTTTAATTCTTGCTCAAACCGCAACCTATTTAGCCACTGCAAAAAAATCTATTGCATCCACCAATGGCTTATATGCTGCTCTTAACGATATTGATGAAAACAACCTTGATCCAATCCCCCTTCATTTACGCAATGCTTCCAATAAAGTGATGAAGTCATTGGGCTATGGCCGTGGACATATTCGTTACCCCTGGTTGGTTAATAAGCAAACCGGAAAGAAAATCATGCAAGAATATTTACCAAAAAACTTAGTAGGAAAGAAATATTATGTTCCTGATTGGAAATGATTTACTGATGAAGAACTTTCCAATATCCTCCACATCCGCGAAATAACCACTGTGCAACGCGAGTGACTGTTGTTGTTGAAGTTCCAGTTTCTTTGGCGATTTTTAAATAAGATTTTCTAGTTAGTAATAACTTTGCGATTTCTAGACGGTTTGAGAACTCTTCAATTTCCGGTGGTGTTAATAAATCCCGTAAAAAATTTGCCACTTCTTGTTCTGTTTTTAATTTCAAGAATACCCTAATTAGTGCTTTTTCCTTTTCGTTTCTTGGAAAAAATGATTCTGTTTTTTGCATATAGATATTATAACACTTGACAAAACAAAAGTCATATGTTATCATGCTAACACGTTAATATAATAAATATCCATCAATGAAACAATTTAGCAATGGAACAATGAATTTAAATTTACATCACTCCCCTGCTTTGGCGGGGTAGTATTTATAATTGAAGATTATCAATACCCCGCGCAAGCGGGAGTTTTTTTTGGTAGTTGTTTCCGAAATGTAATTTCGGATTACGAATACCAAACCCCGAAGATTCGCTCCTCAGGAGTGCGAGGCTGAAAGCCTCCAGACCGAAGTAAGAATTCTTCTGGGGTATGTTAAAGAAATAGCTAAACTATTAAAAATATTTCCAAGCGAGAGGTAAGATATGGCGGACAACAATTAATATGGTTTTTAATATCATGGCAAATAACAAACTAAAGCTGGCCATTCAGAAAAACGGAAGATTAACAGAGGAAACCGTTAGTTTCCTTAGATCTTCTGGATTGGAATTTGAGAGCTATCAACAACGACTATTTTCAACTTGCCGTAATTTTCCTTTGGAAATCGTTTATGTTCGCGATGACGATATTTCCGATTATGTGAAATCTGGAGCGGTTGATTTAGGTGTTGTTGGTCAAAACTTGATTAACGAAACCAGACCCAATATTAGAAAGCTTCTCAATCTTCGATATGGATTTTGTTCACTATCCCTTGCTGTTCCTAAAGAATCAACTATCAAATCAGTTAAAGATCTAGATAACAAAACTATTGCTACTTCTTACCCAAGTTCGACTGAATATTTTTTTAAGAAACGGAATATTAAGGTAAATATTATAAAAATTAAAGGTTCAGTTGAAATTACTCCGATATTAGGCATTGCATCTGCGATTGTAGATCTTGTTTCGACTGGTAGTACTTTAGCTTTAAATGATCTTCGAATTATTGAAAAACTTTATGATTCTGAGGCTGTTCTTTTAGCCAATCCCTTATCGTTAAAAAATGAAAAGAAAACAAAAGAGATTGATAAACTTCTTCTTCGCTTCAAGGGTGTTTTATCAGCAAAAAATTATAAATATGTGATGATGAATGCACCGGAAAAAATTCTTCCTAGAATCAAAAAAACAATTCCCGGTCTAAAATCCCCCACTATTTCTCCCCTGGCAAATCCAGGATGGATATCAATCCAATCAGTAATCAAAGAGGATGTTTTCTGGCAAACAATTGAAAAACTTAAAAAGTTAGGCGCTTCCGATATCTTAGTATTACCAGTTGAAAAGTTAATTATATGAAAGTAACTAAACTTAAGAATTTATCTAAGCAGGATTATTTAAGAATCATCAATCGATCAGCCGGTAGTAATGAAACAATTATGCCTTTAGTTCGAAAGATTATGGATAATGTGAAAAATAACGGCGATAAAACGATATTGGAGAAATATCAATCACGTTACGATGCTAATAACTACAGAACGATTCATGTAACAAAAGAAGAAATTAAGACAGCTTACAAATATGTGAATATGCAAACAATCAAGGCATTAAAGCAAATGATTAAGAATATTACGCTTGTACAAATGTCCCAACTTCCTTCTAAAAAAGACACTGTGGTTAGATCTGAAAAAGGAATTAGAGTTTGGAGAGAATGGCGGCCAATAAGAAAAGTCGGTTTATACATTCCTGGTGGAAAGGCGATATACCCGTCTTCCGTCTTAATGAGTGCAATTCCAGCTCAAATTTCCGGTTGTCAGGAAATAATTATGTGTTCTCCTCCAGGACAAGATGGACAAATACCAGCAGTAACACTTGTTGCCGCAGATATGATTGGATTAAAGAAAATATATAAAGTCGGTGGCGCTGAAGCAATAGCTGCTATGACTTACGGGACAAAAACAATACCGAATGTCTATAAGATTTTTGGCGCCGGTAATTCTTATGTAACCGCTGCTAAAATGTTGGCTCTTGAAAAAATAAGTATTGATATGCCAGCCGGTCCATCTGAAGTATTTATAATCGCTGATGAAACAGCAAATCCTGCCTTTATTGCTGCTGATTTATTGGCTGATGGTGAACACGGAGAAGATTCCGCCTGTGTATTGTTAACGACATCAGAAAAGATTGCTCGATTAAGCATAATTGAAATCGAAAAGCAATTAAAAACACTAGAAACTCAAAATCGAGCAAGAGAATCTTTAAAAAAATACGGAATGTTTGCCGTAGCGGATAATATGGATGAAATTATTAGATTCACTAACGAATATGCACCAGAGCACTTAGAAATAATGATAAAAGATTCCGAACGGCTGGTCAAAGAAATTACCGATGCCGGTTCAGTATTTTTAGGCAATTGGACATCAAAATCAAGTGGTGATTATGCAACCGGTGCCAATCACGTATTACCTACCGGTGGTATGGCAAAAATGTATGCACCGCTTGGCGTTGGTTCTTATGGCAAATGGATGCAGGTTCAAGAATGTACCAAACAAGGGTTAAAAAATATTAAGAATACCATTGAAACAATTGCCACAGTAGAAAAATTACCGGCTCATAAACAATCAGTTTCCATACGATTTATTAATAATGAAAAAAACTTATGAAAAGTATTAATTTAACCAAATTTATAAGAAGTGATCTAATTCAATATGAAGAATATAAAGCAGTTCCGTCTGCTTATGATATTAGTGAACAAAATAAAGTTGAGATCGAAAAAATCAATAAACTCGATGCTAATGAAAACATATTTGGACCATCAAAAAGTCTCAATTCTGTGTTGTTAAAATTCAAAGGATTTCAATTTTACCCTGATCCGGAATACAAACGCTTAAGACGAGTAATTGGTAAGTATGTTGGAATACCAGAAAATAATATAGTAGTTGGTTCAGGTGGAGATGAACTTATTGATCTTTTGTTACGACTTATCCTTGAACCAAAAGATCAGGTAATAAACTCTCCACCAACTTTTGGTAGTTATTCCACTTCTACATTTTTAAATCGTGGGGTCATTATTAATATTCCTAGAATAAAGGATTTTGCAATAGATATTAAGAAAATACTCAATAACATCAATAATAAAACAAAACTGATTATTATTTGTAATCCTAACAATCCTACTGGTAATTTAACCAATCTCAACCATATTATTAAAATTCTTGATACTCAAAAACTCGTTTTAATTGATGAGGCATATTTTGAATTTTCAAACATTACCGTTCTTCCTCTCATGAAAAAGAATTCCAATCTTATTATTCTTCGCTCTTTTAGTAAATGGGCTGGGATTGCCGGTTTAAGGTTGGGATATCTTATCGCTTCTCCATTTTTAATTAACCAAGTAATGAAAATTAAGCCACCGTATAACGTCAATGTTGCGGCTGAGTTGGCAGGATTAGTTTCTTTGGAAGATATTAAATCCCGAAAAGAAATTATTAATCAAATAATCATGGAGAGGGAAAGAATATATAAGGCAATAAAGAATAATAATAAGTTTATAATTTATCCTTCTTTTGGTAACTACCTATTTATTCAAACTAACGAAACCTTATTCTTTAAACTCAGAACAAATTTTAGACAAAATAAAATCGCTGTTCGTTATTATGATTTTTCTTCTACTGGAAAAGCATTTCGAATAACTATTGGCACTTCTGCTCAAAATAATAAAGTTATTAAAATTTTAAACAACTTATGAAAAGCAATTTTGACGGAATAATTTTTGATATGGATGGAATACTTGTCGATGTTTCAAAATCCTATCGTGAAGCAATTAGACTAACAAGTAGTTATTTTTTAAATCGGGAAGTTAAAAAAGAAGAGGTGGATAATATTAAAAATAAAATTGGGATGAATAATGATTGGGACGCAACATACGCGCTTATCAATAAACCTAGCATTGCCTACGAAAAAGTTAAATCATATTTTCAAAAAATATATCTTGGAAATTCCAAAAGAAAAGGATTAATTGATAACGAACCAGTATTAATATCTAAAGCAATACTAAAGCAGCTGAAAGAGAAATATAAAAAACTAGCCATTGCGACAGGCAGACCAAGGAAAGAAGCTCAATATGTAATTGAAAAGAATAAATTGCAAGGATTATTTGATTGCATCGTTGCTATGGAAGATATCATCAACGGCAAGCCGGAACCAGACATGCTTCTTGCTGTGATTGAAAAAATGGAGTTTAAGAATACTATCTATGTTGGCGATAGCCCAAGTGACGTTATCTCTGCTAAAAAAGCTAGAATACCGTGCATATATGTAGGAAAACAAAAAATAGGATCAAAAAGGTTTTCATCAGTATTACAAGTTATTAAATATTTACTATGAAAAGAATTTCAAAAGTAGTTAGAAAAACTAATGAAACGGAAATCTTAATCGACCTCAATGTCGATGGCAGTGGAAAAAGGAAAATCGAGACTCCTATCGGTTTCCTTAATCATATGTTAGATCTATTTTCCAAACATGGCTTATTTGATCTTGATATAAAAGCTAAAGGAGATACGTTTATTGATGAACACCACACTGTTGAGGACATCGGAATTGTTTTGGGCCAAGCCTTTTCTGAAGCATTAGGAAATAAAAAAGGTATCAACCGATATGGATTTTTCATTTTACCGATGGATGAAACATTGGCAACCACGGCGATAGATTTTTCCGGTCGTTATGCTTTTCAACTAAATTGTGAATTTAACCGCGAAAAAGTCGGTGATTTAAGTACAGAGCTTATCTATGATTTCTGGGATGCATTTGCCCAGAGTGCAAAAGCTAATTTATTTATCAGGGTGGAAAACGGCAGGAATGATCACCACAAAATTGAGGCAATATTCAAAGCAGTCGCAAGAACGATGAAAATGGCTTGCGAAATTGATAAGAGAGCATCATTAGTAATTCCGTCAACAAAGGGAATCTTATGATAGTCATCATTGATTACGGTTTAGGAAATTTGGGAAGTGTAAAAAATGCCCTGAATAAACTTGGTGTAGATTCTATTATTTCAAACTTAATAAAAGTAATTACAGCAGGATCAGGATTGATCCTGCCCGGTGTCGGCTCAGCAACAGAAGGTATGAAAAATTTGAGGAAAAGTGGATTGAATAAAGTAATCCTAAAGCAAATAAAGCTGAAAAAGCCAATATTGGGAATCTGTCTGGGAATGCAACTATTGTTTTTCTTAAGCGAGGAAGGTAATACCGAATGCTTAAATGTAATTGAAGGAAAAGTTAAAA
>Ga0210036_1001705_pt1 | contig 24315 bp, 13 predicted proteins | sample CryGeymeta201515_FD_185469 | JGI IMG/M metagenome (GOLD analysis project Ga0210036, IMG submission 185469) | Groundwater microbial communities from Crystal Geyser aquifers in Utah, USA - Crystal Geyser metaG 2015-15 (SPAdes) (version 2) | ecosystem: Environmental > Aquatic > Deep subsurface >...
GGGTGTGTGAGTGGGTGTGTGGGTGTGTGGGTGGGTGAGTGGGTGTGTGGGTGGGGACTACTACTATATGACGGTTACTAGAGGTGCAATATATTTGAATTAAATTCAAGTGGTTCAGCATCTACTCCGGAGTACCTGTTAAATATTAGCTTCTTAAAAGAGCTGGACCATTTTATTTCAATACACGGTAACAACCACAAATAATATTTTAGACAAATGCGTTTATTGGAATGAATTAAATTCAAGTAGTTCAGCATCTACCTGTTAAATACTAGCTTAAAAGAGCTTGACCATTCTATTTTAATTCACACGGTCTCCATTAAGTTGTTTATTTGAATTAAATTCAAGTGGTTCAGCAGCTACCTGTTAAATACTGCTAGCTTAAAAAAAGAGCTTGACCATTACTAGACAATTAGTGCCAGCATTTAGTAACTGCTGGCTGCAGTAAAAAGCAGTTAAAATAACTGATCAAAAAAGGGAGGCAAAAGTACCAAAACTCTCCCAGGAAATATTTTGAGACTACCCTGGGAAATTTTCCAAAATCCGAGGTTGACCATCCCTTGGGTTTGGTGATAACAAATCTCAAAACTCAAATTACTCTGAACCCTAGAACTCAGTAGATAGTACTCTCTAGTTCTAGTACTACTACTACTAGTAGGAGGCAACAGGCACTCTTTTGGTATGCATGTATCAATGTCAAGCACTTGACTTGACTTGCTCGACACATACTAGTAGTACTACACTAGAGCTACTAGGAGTGCGGACCACCACCGGTCGCCAATCAGAGTGCCTACTCAAGCTAATCCGAAAAATAGGTGGTGCTACCTACTAGCTAGCTAGCTAGTAGCAGTACTGTAGTAGTCTTCTAGCTTCGTCCTCTTCAAAGGAGAGCAGAACTACAGTACATACCGAAATTCGAGTTACTCTGAACCCTACTACGGTACGTAGTTCCTCTTGGTATGCATGTCTCAATGTCAAGCATTTGTTCACTTGACTCACACCACTAGTAGTAGTCTACTACGGCAGTAGACTACGGTATCTTCTTGAATTCAAAATCCTTTTTATTTAGCCATCATACATTTTAAATTCACGGGATGCTTTTTCACTCCGACTTATTATTATTAACGCGAAACGTCCGACAACAATTCGTTACTGCTAGATTACTTGAGTAGAACCAATAATTAATACTCGTAATAGATAGTGGTCCAATCTAAAACTACCGTAGCTAGTATGCCCTTTACGTTACCTCCTCGACCCCGGCATGCCAAGAAGTCGCCGTCTGTGGCAGCTATTGCTACTGGCATTGCCGATCGTCGTTCTCCTCGTCACTACCGCAGTCTCGATAACGATGCTGATGAAAGTGATACCATGAGCAGTCATTACACGGATCTTCCCTTTGATTGTACTGCCACAGCCGCAGCCGCAGCAAATGCCGAGTTTGATGCCATGGTACATGATGCGACAGGAGGAGATGTCCTCAATACATCTCTCAGTACCATAAATACCACGCTATTGGAGAATCCGCCTACTAATGTAATAGTTTCCACGGAGGAAATGATTCAATACGAACTCGATGGTCACAATCAACCGACGACGCAACCAGAAGATCCTGTAAATGCAGCAACATTGACAAGAACAACAACAGCCGAAGAATATCCGACAACAGTAACGACGAGATGGGCAGATCGTCATCGCTTGCAGAATGAAATCACAGCAAACAACAACACCAATGATGTTGTCAATACAACATGCCCTACAGATTGTGAATCGAGTGGTCCAGACTGTGAAACTCCAGCCAATTCCAATGCTGCTAGTAGTGCGTTGTGTACAAACGAAAATAAAAATAACGACAACGACAACGAAAACAATAGTATTGTGCCATCTCCACCTGATTATCGTCAAGGCTGTAATCGTGGTTGTGTGGAAAGTGTGACTTGTATCAACAATAACAACAACCACTATAATAACAACCATAGTAGTTGGACTACTACCAGAAATTACCACAAAAACAGTTTGCTGCAACTGCAACCTACCAGTGAGACTGTCAAACCATTCGCACATGAAACGCCTATTGTCACTTCTACAAGGAGTACCAAGACAGGGCGTTGCAGTCTCTGGGTATTTTGGATAGGCATCATTTTGGTCGCATTGGCATTCGCTGGAGGGGCCTTTGTTGCTGTTTATTTTTACAAACGAAAGAATCCGACCAATTCTACTAGAAGTACAAGTTCTAACGCCAATGCTGCTGTCTTGGAAGAGGACAGTACTTTGCCAATGAATGATGATGAGGATGATCAAGACAATGATGTTACTTTGGACATACTCGTGTCGTCGATCGTACAACTTTCCCAGACACCCACCAAGAGTCCTACGTCGGTACCGACGTACCGACCAAGTAACAGACCCTCCGTTCGAGAATCTCAGGTTCCATCCGTGGTTCCTACCAGTGTTCCATCGAGTCCTCCCACTGCTGCTCCTTCGAACACTCCAACCAACGATCCTTCAAATACTCCTACCATCAGTCCTTCAAGTACTCCAACCATTCGTCCCTCCAATATTCCAACAATTGATCATTCCGGTATTCCCACAACTAGTCCTTCCAGTTCTCCCACAACTGGTCCTTCCAATTTTCCTACGACGGGCCTTTCCAGCTCGCCCACAAGTAATCCTTCCATTATTCCCACAAGTAGTCCTTCCACAACAACTCCAACCTTCGCTCCATCCACATTGCCAACTATTGGTTCGACGTCTGCTCCTTCAGAATTTCCCACTGCCGATTCTAGCTTGGCTCCCTCAGAATCAAATCTTCCCTCCTATAGTCCTACACGCGAACCGATTACAATTGGAGAGAGCACATTTTTTGAATATTTACAACATGTCGTTTTCGATCCTTCCGTCTTGTTGGACCTCAGTACACCTCAGGGACGCGCTATGGAATGGCTGGAACGCACGGACGTATTTGACTTGAATATTATCTACTACAATGATAAGACTGAAACACCCGACGATTTCGAACGTATATTGAACGAACTGTATCAGCGGTTTGCCATGGTCGTTTTGGATTTCGCTCTGCACGGAGAAACGATAGACGAACCCCAATGGTCCTTTCCGAAATTGCACGTGTGCTTGTTTACAGGAGTTACCTGCAACGCGTCAACACGTGAGATTGATAGTATTAATTATGCCCGTCAAAATCTAACAGGAACGGTTCCGTCCGAGCTGGGACTTCTGACCACTTTGACGACCCTGGATTTGGCTCAAAATCAATTAATGGGAACTCTGGATCCCCTTTACGAGCTTGCCAACGTGAAAGAAATCTACATCTTTGAAAATAAATTGACAGGACCTATCAAGGAAAGCATTCAGGCATGCAAGAACCTTGTGCGCTTTATGGCCGGTCACAACCAGTTGACGGGCACGCTGCCAGCCATCAACTTGCTCAATTTGCGTGAGTATCTATTGTCCTGCTGTATTGCGAGGATTTGTTTTGACTTTTGAGTACATTCTCATATCTTATCTTCCGATCCGTTTCTACATCTACAGATTGGTTCATCGTGCATCACAACCAATTGACTGGGACCATTCCTGAAAATCTCATTCTTTCAGTCGCCAGAATGTTTGACATTTCGGGCAATCAAATTGGCGGGGAGATTCCTCAAAACCTTGTTGAAGAAATTGTACCCAGTATTCGCCATTTGCATCTGGAACAAAACCGATTGTATGTCTTTTTGCTTCGCCAGGCTCCTGTCGTACTATTTTTTCTTCTCGTCTCACACCCAGTATTCTTTTTTAACTGGACAGCGATGGCACTCTCCCAGAAAATTTTGTCACTCTAGGTAAAGGTCGTGTGCAGCAGATTTTTATCAATGACAACTTTTTTGAAGGTTGGTTTCCAACTCATTTTGAAGAAGTCAAGCATTTAAGTAAGTTGCAGTGCTGGAAGGTGTCGTCGCGCAGGTATTTTAACAGCTTTCTGCTAACAACGTTTCCCTCGTCATACACTTGTAGCGAACCTGGACCTGTCGAACAATCTTTTCACGGGACACCTCGGAAAAATGTGCAGTAGGTCAGTCTTTGACTATGGAAAAATCGTAGAAATGAGAGCAGACTGTCAAATTTGTAACTGTGATCGCATTTGCCGCACGTGCCGCGACAATGTTGACCACATTTATGAATACGACGACGATTGGAAGTTTGGTAAGTGCGCATCTCTCGGATAACGACGGTGGAAAATGGCATTGTTTTAGCAACTGTTTGCCTAACCTGCTTTTCTTTGTCACAGATGACGATTCATTGATTGAAAATGACGACGTTGACAACTTCGTGGATACTGGTGGTGACGACGACAGAACAGTAGACGACGATCTCATCGTCGATGATACGCCAGAGCTCAACGTGATCAATGGCGACGACGATGATTCCACTGCAACCACTTTACCAGAACTGAACGCTATCACCCCCACAACGCCTCCTGTTCCCACGCCTCAGGAGGAGGACGACGTTGATGGTGTTTTTACTGTTGAGTCAGAAGGTATCTATCTAAATATTGACCCTTTAGACGACGACGATGAAGATCCGGCAAAGGATGACAATGAGTCGGAGTTCGTCGCCATGGATCCGCCTTCTGACTCTAGGCCTGCGCCCACGCCTATCCCCACACGTCGTCCTGAACTTAGACCTGCTCCCACACCCAATCCTACACGCCGTCCTGGATTTCGACCTGCTCCTACGCCTATCCCCACACGTCGTCCCGAACTTAGACCTGCTCCCACACCCAATCCTACACGCCGTCCTGGATTTCGACCTGCTCCTACGCCTAACCCCACACGTGGCCGTCCTGAACTTAGACCACAAGAAGAGGAATATGACGACGATAGCCTCTTCACTACGCCTGTCGTGTCACAAACATACATTGTCGAAACGCCAGATGGTCCTAGAACGGTCTTTGTTCTATCTAATCAGAACTAGCAAGGCAAGGAGTTCAATTTGGCATCTGGTGGGCGATAGCGGTGATTTATAAAACTTGAATTATGACTAGGAAAGCAAATGCTAGAAAATAGAATGAATATATGCTATTTACCATTCAAGAGAAACGATCTCGATTGAACAAGAAGAGGCGGTAACTGTAAAGACAGTCGGGCATGAATATATGATAGTCGAAGAGAACAAATCATTGTCGCCAGGGCTCTGTGCGCAAGACAGCCCTGATAACCGTGAGCGCTTCAGCAATGACACACACACACTCTCTCTCTCCTTCAACTTTTATCATATCTTGCCCTCGACCAACTCTACTTCGAGATGCCTCCACTGTCGCTTTCGCTACAGTTGCCTCTCATCGAGCGTTCTAAACTTTTATCAACTATTTAGGAGAAAGCTAATCCCACTCCGCCACCACTTCTCATCAGTTCTACATGGCTAGATTTGCGCCTCACCCGACCTGACCTGGCTGCTTCAGCTTTCTTGTTGAAGCAATTTATTTATCATGCGACGCCCACAGAATCGCCCTTGCCTCTGACATTATAGTTAGAGATTATAGCACTGGCGAATCAAAGAAAATTGCTTGGAGCCTTTTCCTGTCGTGGGTCCAAACAGTGGTTCATTAGTATTTTTTTCGATTGGCACTGGCAAAAGAACATCGTGTTGTTCCAGAAATATATCATTGTTTAAAAGAAGTTCCATACAGCGTACAAGTAACCGGTAGACCCTACCTACTACTCTACGTGATAGACTAGTAGAGTAGCTAGTAGTCTGGTCTACTACTAGTAGTAGGAACCGACCGACTGAGTCACTCTTGCGTAGCCTCCCCGCCCCAACGCAGAAGTGGTGTGCGTCAGAATCATTTTTGACCTTATCATTATTATTATTTTTTATCATGTACCGGTATGTTGTCGAGTAGGCGATTTTTGATGACAACAACATACTCAAAACGAGCGAGGACGAAGCTTTCTTTCTCCTGTTGTACCATACCATTAGTTCACTACGTAATCTAAACACAGCAGATAGATAGAAGGAGTGATCTTCTCTTTGTTCAGTCTACCATAATTAGTTGCGTTTCTACCTATGAAATCGCTTGTAGCTTTTCAGTCTCCTACCATCGCTGCAGCTGCTGCCGCTCCGACAATCCTACAGCACCATCCAAACCCTGTTGCGTATTCCCTACCACATTCGAGAGATACTAGCTACTTTTCACCCATTAATAACTGTCGACAAAGACGACGCTCCAGGACTCTTCTTTGTCGGCAACAGCAACAACAACAGGAAGATAATCAACGAGAAAGCAGCAGTAGCAGCACAAGTACAACCGATACTGTTTTTACCAAAATCATGACAAACGAATTGAACGACTCTTGCAGGAAGAACTCTTCGTTCGAACTACTGACATTGATGGAACGAAACGTAGTGGACCCAAAGAAAGATAAGAATAATAATAATAACAATAACAACAACAACAACAACAATCAAATTGAAATAGAAGAATCCAAGAACCGTTTACAAAACAATTATTTCCCTGATGACGAAAACAACAACAACAACAAGAACGAAAGTCAAACTGGTGGAACAGGTTTATTGGGCATGCCTCCCACTGCTATTCTCGCCCTGAATGCTGTGGCCATTATTTGGGGCACCCAACATGCCGTCATCAAATTAGTAATAACTGATTCCGCTGGTGGTGGTGCAGGACCATTTACTTTTTTACGATTTGGAATTGGAGCTCTGATAGCCAGTGCTCCTTTACTGTTTGCCAGAAAAAAGGATCATCCGGAAGAATCCTCAGCATCGTTTTCTTTATTAGATGAAACGGATTTCAGTATCTTGGAGGCGTCAGATACCGCAGTGTGTATTGGAAGCACCAGGAGAGAGGACATTAATAGTCTTGTCGTCACAACGAAAGAAGCCGATAGTTCACTGTCCAAAACGAACGTTCCCAGTCACAAGCACAAAAACAACAACGTTGTTTGGAGATGGGGTACAGAAATGGGATTTTGGATGTTTTTGGGCTTTGCCTTTCAAGCCATCGGTTTGGCTACTACTACAGCCCAACGATCTGGCTTCCTACTGTATTTGAATGTAAAATTTGTACCCTTTTTTGCCTTTTTGTTATTTGGTCGTCAGATCAGTCTCCCCACGTGGGTTTCGGCACTGACGGCATTTGCCGGCACAGCTCTTTTGGCGTACGATGGCACTTCTTGGAGCATCAACGCGGGCGACTATTGGAGCATCGCAGCTGCTGCTGCTTCTGCCATGTACATTTTACGTCTGGATTCGGCTTCCAAGGCTGTGGGCAATGACAATTCTGTGCAACTCAATGCTGCCTGTCTGTGGATCGTTACTGTGTTATCGGGTGTGTGGTCCGTTGGGACCATGCAAGATCCTACTCATTTTGGAGAACAATTGATGGACATCATTACCAGTCACCCGCTGGAACTTATGTATCTGAGTTCTGTCACCACTGCTCTCGCCAATTACATTCAAACCAATTCCCAAAAGGAGGTATCTGCGGAACGTGCGTCCGTTATTTATGCCATGGATCCTGTGTACGGTGCCTTTTTCTCTAACCTCATTTTAGGTGAAACTTTGACCACTCTAGGGTGGGTAGGTGCTAGTATGATTACCGTGGCAGCGGCAACCAATGCCCTCCTCGATCTAGGGTCGGGAAGCGATGCTGATGATGGGGCAAAAAATGACAACAAACGAAAGTAATACCAATAACCGTCATAGTGATGCAATGCGATAATACAGTGAAACGGTTTTGATTGAAGGTGGTGATGGGAAATGTACAATCTAAATACCTAGAAAATTAATTCTCACTCACAACATCATACTAAATTTCTCTGTGGATGTGGATCGCGATCGCCTGAATCTCGAGGATGACGTCAGATTTTTCGATTTCTTCACACCTACTCCTACTCAGTAATTTTTTTCGACAACAACACATCGTTTTCACGTTTTTGAACATGCAACAAATTAGCATGCATATGCATATTGCATACCTATTCATAGAAACTTGAAACATCCCTCGAACATGAAATTACGTGCTGTTAACTTAATGCTGTTGTGGCGGTTATCCGCTGTAGCTTCCTTTTCGCCTCGCTCATCTTCTCCATCTTCGAACGGAGTCTTCTATTCGACCACCCAACTGCTTGCCAAGCCCAAGCGTGGAGCTATTGTGGATACCTATCGAACCGTGAGTGTGAATTGCAACAATTGTCGTCAGCGCCTGTTTCGGTACAAGAAGAAAAATGGCACGAAATCGAACCTGATCAAGTGTTATGTGGAACGTATCGCAGAGGATTCGGCTGGAGTTCTTGAACAGCACGCTCCAGTTGGTACAACGAAGGAATTGGACTATAGCAGTATTGTTCAAGATCTGCCAATGGGACATGGTTTTGAATGCCCCGCTTGTGGGACTCAATTCGCTCGTTCAGCTCAAATTCACGGCTTGCCTGCGCTGAAGTTGGTAGGTGGCAAAGTATCTATGACCAAGAAATGAGGACAACACGAGCACCAATTGAAAACCAGCAAGTCACGTACCACTTCCAGGGTCCCAGAGTACGCATTTCAATTCAAACTAACGGGTAGCATGGTCACATGGCTTCGGCTAATTCTGATATTCGCTGCTTCAAAGTTTTTAAACAGACTCTGTCGTTCGGCACTTCTTTTTCACCATTATTATCTCCGAATCTTTCCTGCTGAATACGTGTATCTCGCAGGCTTCGGGCATACCGTATCATGCATGCCAAGACGCCCACTTGATGGACCAATATGCGTCGATTACACACATTCTGAGCAAGCCGTAGGAGAACTACCACGGCCAACTCTTTCGTGTCGACGTTACCTTGAGATGATGATGACGATGCTGCTGCTGCTGGAGTAGAGGCCATCAAAACGAGTGCTTCCAAGACTTTGGACTGACGTGCTAGAATGCCTAAAGTATCATTATCGGCATTGGACGATACCGAACGAAATACCTGTACGGCTTGTTGTTGAAGATCGTGGGTTGCCAAAGGTTGACACACGATACTGCCAACATGATGTAGAATGCTTGGACATTCCAGGACAATGCGATGACCGTGCTGCTTGCTTTGACGATTCAAGGCGTTCATTGCCAACTCCTGAATCTTGAGATCATCCTCGGCCTGTAACAAGTTGTCCAAGTAGTCCATGCTTTTAGCAAAGGACAAAGGACACAAGCTATTATTGTTTCCACCTTCCAACCAAAGCTGCTCCAGAATGGCGAGCAAAATGGCTGCCACGTCTTGTTGGTGTTCCGCGGCCATTTGAGTGCAATGCATGTCGGAATTATTGGCCGTTCTGACCATTTGGGAGAGATGCGACAAGGCCTTTTCCAGCAGTGGAATCTGTTGCCACGATACAGCTTTGGGATCACAGGTTTTGAAACCCGGAATAGTGAGACGACGAACGATCGGATCCTGTGTCCGTACCAAGACACACAAGAGAGCCATCATGATTGGGTCCGATTCCTGCGTTGTTGTGTTTGTGATGAGATATCCTCCATCCTCTCGTCGATTGGTGGCAATCAAGGACAAACAATCAACGGCCATGTAGCAAAGAGGGATCGTGTAATTGGTTTTGGCTGATGTTGTTAACACGGCCAAGTCTACGAGACGATCTAAAACAGTCGAGCATCGAGCTAATTTCCTGGCACCCCGTCGTGACTGTGCTAAACATTTCCAATACATTAGAGTATCGTGAGGGGTGGTACAAAAGGCTGGCGGTGTAATGAAGTGATGATGAAGATTGGTGTCCGATTCGTCTGTTATAGTCTGGAGGGCCTGTACAGCCGCTTGTGCTTGCTGCGCAAAATACGCCATATTTTGATTGGGAATGTTGCACAGATCCTGAAGCAAATCCTGAGCCTTTTTGAAAACAAGACACATCAAAGGCATACCATTATTATCACTCAGAATACGAACGAGCATGACTGTCAGATCCTCCAGGGCAGTAATGGTAGGGTCATGATTTTGAATCAGTTGTTGCAACAGATCAAGGTTCGTGATCATGCTCTCGTCCTGTAAATGTTTGGTTGGTGGTACATTATTGGTCGGCAAGAATGTTTCAGCTATCGCCAATGTATGCCGTAACACGAGATGAAACGTAACTTGGAGTTCTGGACCGGAAAGCAATCTATTGGGTGGTACTTGATGATAAATTTGTTGAAGAGAGGATGCTAGCAACTGTCTGGTGTTTGCATCGTCATCATTGTTGTTGTTTGCCTGTGGTGGCATATTTCCCAAGTGCAACAAGAGAAAATGATGCACATTTCTCCAATCTCTAGCCGGTTGTGGTTGTTGTTGTTTTTTGTTTTGTATGGATACCTCTTGTTGCGGTTGTTTTTGTAAATGCGTGAGAAGTCGTCGCAAGCATCGTTGGCAATGCTCTTTTCGTAGTTGTTGTTGAGCCGATAGGTTGTGCTGGTGGAGGTCGCAGTGGGCACGAATGGAAGACGGTGGAACTCCTAATATTTCTTCCAAACTAGTCGATGCAAGAGATGGCAGCAGTTGCATAGTTGCAGTATGTTCTCGCTGCACGGAAACATGTGCCGAACATGTTCGTCGTTGTTTGGTAGGTTTTGGTCGGGTAGCACAGGAGTGATGATCATGGACAGAAATGAGCTCTTCGTCAACTTCTCCTGGTCTCCTACCAGTTAGGATAGTTCTCTCAATCTCCATAATAATTCAATGAACGATGTTACAGTTTATCTATCTTGGCAAAATCCTTCTATTGGTATTATTTTTTATTTTTGGCTTTTTTCCGATCAGCGATTTCCTTGTTGCTGAAGATTTTTTCAGGAACATTCTTTGGCGAAGTGTGTGCGTCTCTTTTTATAAATAATTTAAATGCAATCATACACCCGGAAATTAAATTCTTGTCGCGTTGGACGACAACCAAAAATTAAAAATGGCGCGTTGTTTTGTCACAAATTTGTGTCATTGGTCCTTTCGACACCACCCATCCAAATAATCTGCTGGAAGCTGGAACACCATCCGGAATACCACCAATCCAGGATCTTGAAGTAGCTAGCAATTATGTATCCCATTATACAAGCACAGCAGCGGCACGCCAAAACCGAGGAGAAAAAACAGCCGTCCAGCAAAAACAACGATAGTAACAACTTCAGTACCAATTACAACAACAGAATGCAATTTGATCCCTACAGTAATCGTGATGCGGGTCGTACCGTTGCCAACCGCCAACATTATGATGATGATAAAAACAAAGACAATGAAGTCAATGATACCATCCTTACGGATTCATCCTTTTCCAATATGATTACAAAAGCTACCGTTTCGATTATACCAGTCGCACTTTCCAGCAACACCTACCGTAGCAACAACAACAACAATGTCTCGTCCCGCCCCTACGTCATGTCACCCATGACTCTCATGTCCGGTACCATTGTAGACCCTGATGATAATAGTGCCTACATGAGCACCAGTTTGGTCAGCTCTAACAATGATGACGACGACGACGACGACGATGATGTTGAAAACAACCACACGGAGGGTGCATCTATTGTCAACGACAATAACGATATCAAACCTATTGAAACGTGCTCCACCAAGGAATCCAACGACAACGTCAACGTCAACAACAACAACAACGCGATTGTGACAAGGACAAGGACTGCCAGTCGCACTCGTTCAACTCGTTCGTGGTGCTTGATCGGTATGACTCTAGCGTTTGTGGCGTGCGCGGCTGCCATTGCCACCTTATTGGCTTTGGGCGTTGTTGATACGGATTTGAACAACAACGGCAATGACAAAAGTAGTGCCAATGCGGCCAACAGTGCTAACAACAACGACAATGATGATGACAAAGTCATCATGTCATCACCCAGGCCAACGGCAGCTACGCCATCGACGAGTCCAATTACCCTCGGACCCACTGAGAGTCCCACAGCATCACCTTCTGGCGCCCCCACGGTGAGTCCAGCACCTTCCACTGTCCCGTCATCCCATGCACCCTCCTCTGCTCCATCCGTAGCTCCTTCCGATTTCCCCAGCGATATTCCAACTGGTCTACCAACCCAGAGACCTAGTATTGAACCTACCAGTGGACCTACTCAACTACCCAGCATGGTTCCTACCAATTTGCCTAGTACTGCGCCTACCCAGCTTCCTTCCGCGACACCCACCCAAAGTCCCACTGTCTCTGCCGCTCCGACGCAAGCATTTTACATGAAAATGGTCGATGCTATGCAGAACTTGACGGATACACCTCTCCAAGCCATGATGGACCTGACCACACCCCAAGGACGTGTTCTTAATTGGATGGCCTACGATGACGTCCTGTCCATGGAATATTTGCAGCTTTCCACCGGTATGAAGGTGTCAAACACGACAAAAACTAATGAAGTTAATAAGGAACGCCCTACCATTACCATTGGATCCGTGACTGTCGAACAAACAAACAGTCCCACCTTTGCCCCGTTGGATATTACTCCAGAAGAAGCCTCAGTGCAATTGCAGCAACGATATGCTTTGACCGTTGTTGAAATGGCCCTACACGGCTCCGACGACTTTGCTTCGAATTTCGACCACAGTACACGCGAATGTGACTGGCCGGGAGTAACGTGCGATAGTTCCGAACGAGTGCAAGAACTAAATTACGCCCGACAAGAACTGGATGGCTACCTGGCACCAGAGTTGAGTTTGTTGACCAATCTCCAACTTTTGGATGTGGCCCAAAACAATCTTACGGGCTTTGTCGATCCAGTTTGGAATGTGCCGTCATTGGAAACGATTTACCTCTTTGATAATCAATTTTTGGGACCCATAGGATCGGAAATTGGACAAATGACTGCTCTCAAAATATTATACTTGGGACACAATCAATTAACAGGCACGGTACCTTCCGAAGTATTTGTCAATTTGAGTCGTCTACGTACGTATAATAATGGGAAACAAATAAAAATTGGACGGTCGGCATTCCATTTCTTCTTTTGTTCTCATCGACTCTTTGGTCGCTTCCTACATGTATTATTGTTGTTGCCATTTTTTACAGGCTACTTGATTTTAGGTGACAACAAGTTGACGGGCACGCTGCCTGACCAATTCCGCAACCGCGACTTGTTTTATTGGGATTTCTCCAATAATCAGTTTGAGGGGACTCTGCCAGCTCAACTTACTTTGCCGAATTTGCGACATTTGCACATGGAGCATAACGCCTTTACAGGAAGTAAGTGAGATGTGCAACCATACCAAAGAGGAGACAACAATTTATCATTTGTTAGTTTCTCTCTGTTTCTAACCCACCCTCCTGTCTTTTCTCTTTTTATGCTCCGTTCGCAGCCGTCCCGACAGAATATACTAACTTGGGATTGAACCGTCTACTTCAGTTTTTTGTTAACGACAATAAGCTCACAGGAGAGTTCCCGGATGGATGGCTCCAAACGATTCCTTATAAGTTCCTGACCAATGTGGACATTTCCAACAACCAATTCAATCGCAAAATCACTGATAAAATTTGTATGTTATCAGTCTACGAAGAAGGAGAGACAGTCGAATTTGGCGCCGACTGTGATATTTGCGATTGTGATCGTCTTTGCTACCGGCAGTGCGAGGAAAATAAAAAGTAGTAGATCTGACAATGCACCAGGAGAAGACAAACACTCTGAAGAATTGGTTACTGCCGGAAGCAGCTCTCCTTGCCAGGGCGGTAACACTCACACCTCAGACAATCAGCTAAACTATAAACTATAGAACATTATTTATGCTGTACTACCCCTTGTTTTGCTTTACTTTATTTCATTTTTTAACAAGGTTGGGACTCAAAACAAGAAAAATTGACGCGTGATATGGTGTAGTTGCCGCCGTGAGTGCCTGTGCTACGCTATGAAACATTTTGTTTTTGGAGTTGCACTTTCAGGCTAGAGGTACCAGTACTGCGAGATCATCAGAAGGGGTAAACTTATACTAGTACTGTGTGGGTACTACTCGCTAGTAAGCATAGATTGGAGTGCTTCCATAGAATGCAATCAGCAGCCTTTTCTGTGCCTTTAACAATAATAGGAAGGGGATGCCTACTACACAGTGATGAAACCTTATTTAGCCGTCTCTCTAAAGGTTCACCCGAGCGAGCGTACGCCACACGTCCAATTTTACTTAGCTTCTCATCCGATTTCACCCTCGTAATCACAAAACCATTTCAAAATTGCACAAAAATTGCAATACGACCCATGGATGAAGACTGTATTCATCCTTGAAGAACGACTGGATATCACAGGCACTAATTGAACCTTACAAGAATGAATTTTGGGGAGAAAAATCTGGCGGAAATGAGAATATTTCTACTAGAAATAAAACTCCAATACTTGAGTATTGATAAAAACAACTGGCACCGCCACATAATATCAGGAATCAAAACATCCAGTAGTAGCTCAATTATCCCCAAGACATTATCACGAATCCATAAAAGCCGATGGTAGAGCCACATTATACCACGCAAATCCCAGACGGTGACGTCTCCGAAGAACAAGTGCCAAATCCAGACAGCTCCTCAGAACATATCAATGGTCGTGGCAAATGGAGGGAACGTCCTCTTCTTGATACAAGCGCAACGGAAATCGCCACGACGAAAAGAGTCGCGGGTGCAACTAGTCTACCCGAGGAAGGAGCGTCATTCAAAGACCCGAACACCGACAGCTTCCATCCTGAAGAAGCTCAAGATAAAATGCCTGCCACGAGTGATTCATCATTAGCCGATGGCGACAGTGGAGTCTCGTCTAAGAATGGCGGTGGAAACCCCCCAAATGACAAACCCCGTCGTCTTGGTCTGTATTTGGTCCTTATCTTCCTAGCAGTGTGTGCTGCCGTGGTTGTTCCCGTATTTTTTTTTACAAAAGCAACCCCCTCTGCTACGACAGGTGAGTCTGCGTCTGAATCCATTGTAGGCTTACCAAACGCAACCCTTGATTCAACAAAATCCCCTGAGGACCCGTTGGAGTCATTTGTTGAATATGTATCGCCAACTCAGGCACCCACGACTGTTGGTCCCACATCGCAATTGCCAACATTTCCTGGGAACACACCATATCCGACGCTGTCGCCTACACCAGAGCCTACAAAGCGTCCTACTCCAAGTCCAACAGTGAGGCCTACACCTGTGCCGACATCTTCTCCAACATTTCCTGGAAACACACATTATCCTACGCTTACACCTACGTCAGAGCCCACGAAACGTCCTACTCCAGGACCAACAGCGATGCCTACCTCTGGACCAACACATCGTGCAACGCCAGGACCAACAGCAATGCCCACGACTGTCGTTCCAACTCCCGAGCCTACGGCTTCGCCGACTGATTCCCCAACGTCCCTCCTAGAAACGCAGATGTTTTCCTACTTGACCTTTTTGGGCACTCGACCAGATGTTCTGGCAGATGAAAGTACACCTCAGGGCAAGGCACTTCGCTGGTTGATTGACCCAAACAATGAAAAAGTTGATATTCCCCGTGCACCCCAGCAGTATGCTCTCGTGGCTTTGGATTTTGCCCTCCATGATAATGACAGTATTAGTTCCACTGCCGTTAGCCGGGCTCGCAGTAATTCGTGGAGCCAGCCGAATGCTGATATTTGTTTGTGGCAAGGCGTTACCTGCAACAATGAAAACCTTGTTACGGAAATCAAGTGGTCCAACCAAAGCTTGACTGGAACCATGATCCCAGAGATTTCCTTATTGGATAAACTCGAGAAACTAGACATTGCTGATAATGACATTTCCGGAACAATGGATCTCTTTTGGAAATTGCCATCCTTGAAGCATTTATACATATTTGCAAACAAATTCACTGGCAGTATTCCTTCAACGACCCAGGCACCGGGAAACTTGACAGCTCTTTATGCACACGGCAACCAACTGACAGGAACATTGCCAATATCTTTCATGTCGAATCGAGAAGGTGGTCCACGAAATTTGAGTACGTATTGTTTAATGCTTCTTCTCTTGTTTAGAACCAAGCCTTGTTTTCTCATTTCCTTGCGCATTTTGTTTCGTTTTCCAGAGTATTTGATTCTTCACAACAACCAGCTCTCCGGGACTTTGCCAGAAGGAATTCGTTTGCGACAGTTATTTTATCTAGATTTGAGCAATAACAATTTTGAAGGTCCACTACCCTTCGACTTTGCGGCGAATATGGTCTTCCTTCGAATTCTGTATCTGGGACACAATCAATTTTCTGGTACTTTACCTACTGACTTTAGTCTTCAACTCGGAGACGGTAGACTAAAGCAGCTTTTCATTCCTGATAATCAATTCACTGGTGAATTTCCCTCGGAAGGATGGGATTCCTATCACATGAGTACGTCTGGAGGATACACTACCTGTGTTGTCCTTTGTTTTGGAACTCTCTGCCATCTAACGCTCTTCGATCATACCTCTTTTCTCGTCAATGATTACAGCCAATATGGATATTTCTGGGAATTCCTTTGACGGATTTTCGGATAAGAAGAAAATATGCAAATACGATGTGATGGAAGGAGGTGAACTGGTCGAGTTTCGAACTAACTGTGAACTTTGTGTCTGCGAGACCTTTTGCCACACATGCACTTGAGATGGAGTTGGGGATGCATGATTTGTAAAGTGTTACATTTGTGACTACTGCGCACCTTTTTACAACTCGGGAAGACGGCTAGGAGATTTTATTTTTCAAGAGTGCCGAGCTATGCTGACTAAAATTCAAGGTTAATCCAATTGAATAAGCAATCATTACATCTCTATTCTAGCACATCTTGCCCGTCCTTACTCTGCTCAAGGTAGCACTAAGACGGATGTCGACCCCGAGAAGAGACCTTGAGAAGGTTGGGCCGCTTGCAAATAATTCAAACGATAGTCTTCTTTATCTGCAGCTTGCAGGATACTTACAATTTCGTCCAATTCAACATTGGTTTGGTCAGGAGCCTTAGAATTGTCCAAGACAACCTCCAATAGTACTATGATGGTATGCGCTCGATTGAAAGTAGTTGAAAATGTATTGGTAATAATACTTCCCTCGGCACTGATCAATTGCAAACTACCACCAGTAGTTCTGCTGTCCACAATTTTGGTATAAGCTGCCAGGAAAATATCGGTGAACCAAGCACTGGTCACAGAAAGAAATCCTTCCAGTTCTTCGTTGGTTGGTGGTCGGTCTGGCTCCAGTCCACTGTCGATGCGAAATTCTGTAGGAAACGTTACTTTCATTTTATCCGGAATCTCCAATGGCTGGACACTGTACTGCAATTGATCGACATTGCGAAAAATGCTGGAAGAAGGCATGGCTTCGCTCAAAAAGTCAGTGATAAGGCTAGTTCGATCAAATTGACTGCTAAAAGCCACCAGGAATTGCGATGCCGAGGGAAGATCGATTTCTCTGTCAGCAAAAAAATCAACATGAACTTGCAGCCCCAAGGTAGACGCAAAGAGGTTATAAGCGCGAAAGTCCGTCGCGTAACGGAGAAATCGAATGCCCTTAAAGGCCAGCGTGTCGAATTCGCCATACACGTCTTGGACAGATTCCAACAACCAAATCATGGTGGCATTTATTAATCCGTTGTATTCGTCTTGCGTGGGTCCCCGAAGCACCGTGTCGTTCGAAAAGGCTAATTTCCAGATCAGTTGAAAGGGGATGCTGAACTCATCGTTGAATTGCTGGTCGATAGCAGTATTTGTAGTTGTAGTTGTATTTGTAGTAGTAGGAGTGTTGGTTGCCGTCTGGAGTCCTCTTCGGACATTGGATAGCACAGGTACTTCCCCTTCTGCTAGTATTGGTGCAGCAGCGCGCATCTCCACCACAGCAGCTGCAGAGTTGGCAACCGGCGCACCCACAAGAATGTCGGTTGCCATAACAGTGTATGACAAGCTTGACAACAGCCCAACAAAGATGCCGATCAGGAGAGCGGCAGACGAAATTGGATGTTTCATATTGGAATGCGAGAATTGGGGTTTGATTCCAAACTTTATCTTGTTGGTTGTATGGTCATTTATTATGGATGTTCTACCTTCTTATCTAATCTAGTACGGTAGGAGTAGGCATGTTACGTACGAGTACAAAGTACGCCGCATGCAGATTGGAGTCTCTCCGTTTTCCGTATCATCATTGGTTTGAGTTGTTTTTCGATTTTCTTCACATTTTTCGCAAAAATGATTCAGTCAACGATGGATCTAGTCCCGTGAACGAGGTGAATGAACTCCCAGCAACGACGGACACTTCCGTCCCTACAAACTCCCTACTACCGTAGAGGACTACTAGCTACGTACTCTGAGGATTGGTGGAGAAATGCCGTTTTTGAATCCAACTCAATTTACTTTTTTCTAATTCGATTATTCTTGGAGTCTGACTTGTGCACAAACCGAGCGACTGATGTACCGCAACGACAGCTCATGATGTCAATCAAAATTCAACTTCGAGTACATCGCCAACATTCAAGTTCATTCAATCTCAATCGCTCCACGGGAATATTGATAACTTTTTTATGAGCTCTGAGGTAGACTCTGGTCAAACGGTCAAACACATAGAGGAACGCCATAAAGCCACAACACTACTGATTTGCTTCTCGACTGTATTTCGTATTAAGAGGATATTTTCCCGCTATTTGCCACGGCAATTATCACAAAGTGGTCTACTGCAGTCACAAATGTCACAATCCGCTCGAAGCTCGACCAATTCTGCTCTGTCAAAGGCACTCATAGAACACACACTGCTGGGCATATCTCTCGTGAATCGATTGTTTCGAATGTCGATATTGGTCAAATACCATATAGGGTTCCAGCCCTGAGGAAACCGTCCCTCTAATTTATTGTCATTGGCATAAAATTGTTTAAGCCATCCTTTTCCAATCTTTGCAAAGTCCTCAGGAATTGTTCCGCGTAGTCTGTTGTGGTCAATATAGAGTGTTCTCATGGTCAATAGGAGGGTTGGCCAATCACTAGGAATGGATGATGTAAACTCGTTGTGGCTGATATCGAGATACCGAAGATGACCGAGACGCATACCCATGGGTAAACTTCCCTCCAAATTATTGTTGCCGAGAATTAACCATTCTGATGGCCGCAAAAGAATACAATGTGCAATCCAGCAGAGTAGCCGTATCGGTTAGCCAAGATGTGAGTGTCAAAAGTCAGACAAAATAATCAGAAAGCAATGAATGTTCTTACGCAACGGTCGGTCCCGATCACTCTCCCAAAGACCACTACTCAAGGTTCCCGTCAACTCGTTGGCATTGAGATAAAGGCGTTCGAGCCGATGCAGATTTCCAATGTTGTCCCCTATGGGCCCTGAAAACAAATTGTCGAACAAATAAAGTTCGGTCAAGTATTCTAGAGAATAAAATGGATCCAAAGATCCAAGCAAAGCATTCTGCGCCAAGTCCAATGTTTCCAACGCTGGAAAGAGCGAAAATTCGGGCAGCGGTTTTCCCGTCAGTTTTCGTCTGGCCCAATTGATATGTCGAACATAGGGAACTCCATCAAAATGAGCACAACTGACACCACTCCAAAAGCATTCGTCTGCATCAGGATCAGTCCAATCGAGCCTCGATGCATCATTTTCGTGGAAGGCAAAGTCCAAAGCAACCAGGGCGTATCGTTGATGCAATCGGGAAAGCTGAGTGGTCGTATTGTAGGTAATCTTGTCGTGTTCCAGTATCCATTGAGCTGCTTTGGATTGTGGTGATTGAGGATCCAAGAGAGCGCTGCCGGACACATCGGCCAGGATTGCAAAGATTGCAGAAGTTAGGGTAGGTTCTTGGGTGGGACTTTTGGTGGGGAGTTTCGTTGGATTGTTAGATGGCCGCAAAGATGGCAGCGTGGATGGAGTATTGGTAGGGCTCAGTGATAAAACCATTGTGGGAATTTGGGAAGGCAGAAAAGTTGGACTACTTGATTCTTGTAGAGACGGTGATGTGGATAAGACATTGCTAGGGCTCAGAGATAGATCTGTTGTGGGATTTTGGGAAGTCAGAGTAATCGGACTTCTTGTTTGTTGTAGAGATGGAAATACTGATGAGGTATTGCTAGGGCTAAAAGACTGAACCACTTTTGGACTTTGAGATTGCAGATTAATCGGACTTCTTGATTGACGTAGAGATGGTGATGTGGATAAGGCAGTGCTAGGGCTAGGAGAGGCGTCCGTTGTGGGAGTTTGAGAAGGCAGACTAGTTCGACTTTTTGATGGTCGTAGCGATGGCAATGCAGACAAGGCACTGCTGGGGCTTGAAGATAGAGCCAACGATGTAAATGACACTGGGCTTGGTGCTTCTACTTGACAAGTGCCTTCATCCTCTGACACCAAAGGTTGGCAAGAACATCGAGAATCGCACTCCACAACTTCTGCATCTCCGAGACCAAGAACAACACTGGCATGAGGTCCCATACTCACCAAAACAGTTTCATTCTTGTCTTCAAATTCATTAAGGTTTGGTACATGCTCAAAATTCTTTAGGAATTGGATGCATCCGTTCTCGATATAGCAAGAGACAATAGTGCAAACCATGCCTGCCTCTGGGCATACGTAATAACCACCTGTATCAAAAAGTGAAGAACAGCAGCACAACAAAGGGTTAATAGAACAGGAAAATGTCTGAACATGAGCACGTATTGATACGCAGACGTTGTATGTGTATTGTACTTTACCGCAAGTAGAAGTATGCCAAATGCGAAGGAATGGAGAAATGGAGAAATCAAACTCACCTGCTGGTCGATAAACTATTGTTCCCTCCGCATTTTCTCGGCTTCGACTTAGAGGCAAACCAGACAGCAAAAGACCAAACAGGAGGCCTGCATAAAGAAGCGTAGTATATTCAAGTTGAATCATTGCTGAATAACAAATGTTTCATGCTAAAACAATGTGTACAGTAATTATTTTGTTTCTTGTTTAAAAAAGTTATCAATTTCAAACTTAAGAGAGAAGCCGTTGCATCTTGACACTGAGACGTGCAACTGATGGATAGTGATGAATATAGTACACTGCAAACGATGAAGCTACACTGGCGATGAATGGAGGAGGGATCGATGCTGACCAATCGACACCAGAGCTTTCCGAAGGTAAAAGAAGACAGTCAATAGATGGATAGACTCAATAGCACAGCATTGCAGATTCTTTCAACTGAAAGGACACCACAACTCAGCAGAAATGAACTTCGCTCGACTTGCTAGACCGAAAACCGAAAACTTCTACAGACTATGATCGGAGACAACGATAATAGCGTTTTTTGAAATCCTAAAACGAGAAAGAGATTGAGAGTCATGATGCGGTTGTTAGAGCCGTTCGCTTTGAATTACTAAAACTAAAAACGCAATTGTCATGTATTAGCACATTAGAAGTTTCCCTCGCTCCCTTTCCAGTGAATTTAAACAAGCCACCGTCGTAGATCCCACCTACCGCCTATCAGAATCCTCTCGTCGAAGTGTACTAGCGGTTGAAGGTGGGTCCTCTTCAAAGCGAACACATGCAGCATTGCTCTCCACACCGGACGTACTATCCTCCGAGTAAGGTGCTTTACTGGCAATTTCTGCAATTGGTGTGCATGGCAGGGGGCCCGATGAATCGTAAGACTGATTCGAGAATGGATAAGACGAGTACACCCCAGACTGGTTACGAGGGACGATACTACTGTCCTTTTTCGGTGCATTGATAGCCCGGAGTTCTCGTTTCTCATGAAAACTATTGATGGCAGACCGTACCAACTGTGATTCTATCACGCCCGAATCAAATTTCGCCTGGTCAAAGTGCACGCTCCAAATCAGATTTCCAAAGATCAACACCAATACGGCAAAGTCGTTCATCCAGATGATAACGCTTCTAACAAAAAAGCTGGTCTCGGAGTCAGTTCCGAGTATCAACAAAACCGGAAGCCCGACCACAAAAATCTGCAGATTGCTAACCATAGCGATGGCAACATATTTTCCCTCGGAAAATTCTGTCGGTATGTCTCTGGCTTTGTAACACATCAAACAAGCAATGCCCATGAGGAGAAAATGATATGCAGCAATGATACCAGCAAAGATAAGCCAAGTATCGCAGGTGCAGTATCCTTGACTGCTCAAAGTTACGCCATATTTGTCAGCGGTTAGAACGAAACGTTCCCATTGAAGGGGGTCCACAACTGTCCAGATTGTCAAAATTACAATATCGACGGATAACACGATGGACACTATGATGATTGTATCCTTGGTTGTAAAGGACGTCCTTTGCATGCGGGCAGCTGCTTGGAACAAGTGAAAGACGCGGCAAATTTTAGCAAAGAGAGAACCAAAGGTGATACAGAATCCCACGGAATACAGCCATGGAGTTGCCTGACAAGCTGGTAGATCAGTCTGTCCGATATCTGCACTTTCCTCTTGCGCTAAAGCAAATATAGTAGAGGTAGATATTAGACATCCGAGCAGGACAAGGCCCAAAAAGAGGGGCTGTGCTACTTTCACTTGTGTTGTGTTTCTTGACCATACCAACCAAACAGCACAAACTCCCGCTGCTGCAAAATTGATACCGATCATAACGTAGCTAACAATAATCAGAGATGTTGGGATCAGGTTCTTGTCCTCGATGACCTCTACTGTACAGTCATCTCCAGTCCATCGTGCGCTCTCACAGAGACAATTTCCAAATCGGTCACTGCTACCATGGGGAGGACTGCATGGCTCGTCACAGTTGGCTCCAGCTCTTCCCAAAGGACAAAATGTCACACTGAAATACTTGTCATAGAGTTCATCCAAGACACCGGATACTTTGGCCTGGTAAATCCATCTCACAAGCAATCGTTGTAACGTTGGATCTAACCGCGAGTTAATGGGCCAGACAATATACTGCTCGTTGAAGTGCTCCTGTGTAACCCCGAGATCGACATCTTGTACCATCAAATGTCGCAATTGCAGTTCGTCTTCGACAAACAAAGCACACTTTTCTTCCTTCAACCAATGGATGCATTCCAAGTGGTCTTTGTAGCATCTCAATACGACCAAATTGGGGAAGCGCTTCAAAACTTCAACATCAAAGTGCGAATCATCTAGTAGGCATACGGGTTCTTGGAGCGTCTGTGCCTCCTCCAACGTTGTAATTTGGCGTGCTTGTCGATGCACATACTGCATGGTGGCCGCGGCGGTAGTCAAGAGGGGAGGCGACAGCAACGATCGGAACGATCTTGTGGGATATCCGTAAAAATCTCCGGTAACAAAATCCAGTCGGTTACAGTGCTCTTCTGGTATCTCAATATCGTAGTAGACACTGATGTTGCAATCAACGGCCGTATATTCGTACTGGTACTTGTACGAAAATGGCGGAGCTTGTTCGAGCTCCAGTGTGAGTGTGACATTGTCCAGCGTCTGGGCAATCTCGACCAAATGACGCAAAAGGTCCGGCTGAAAGCCCCGGTATTGAGGAAAAGGCTCTTTTGAAGTAATAGCGTCCGCATCAGAGGATGACGCATCAGACGTTGTGTAGTTTTCGTCGAAGTATGCCAGGGGTACTGTATTCGTCAAGACAGCCGTCCGCAATGTAATGTTGCTGGGAAATGGTGCCACGAAGCTCCCGAAACCCGAAAGGAGCATCTTGAGCTGCTACAAATGGAATTTGAGCGCATACTGCCAGTAGTAGGAAGAAACTCCAAAGCAGCAGTCGCCAGGTCGATGAGGTTTCCTCGAGGCGAGAGATATGATGCAAGATGGTCGATGTTGTCATCATTCTGATCCAAAAAAAGTACTGAGTATTAATAATGAAATGTTTTTAGCTGTGCGGAAATGCAGCTTCATTATTCTCTATTATTATGAGTATTATTTACCAGGTAATATTGAGGAGAGGGGTTCGGAGTTTTTCCGATGCAGCAGACCTACCAGGTACTACTACCACCACCTTTCGTCGAGTACTGGTAGATTTAGGTGGTAGGTCTACAAGTCTATTCGAAGCTGTCTAAAAGGTCCTAGTCTACTACCACGTACTGTATTCCAGTAGTAGTACCACGTCGTACTACTAGGTAGTAGTAGCTACTACCAGGTAGTAACTGGTACTGGCCACTGGTACCAGGTACCAGTAATGTCGCTCGAATATAGATGGACATCCAATTCAGTCATAATCGGGTTGAGTCATCGATAGAACAATGACTGATAGTCACAAGCAGAAAAATATTTAAATCTGCCAACATTCGTACTACAGTACCAGGGTATTACTAGTAGTCTGTCATTCTTTATTTGCTCCTAAATCGCCAACCACTCTAGCCAGTGGGTGGCCTATCAAAGTTTTATTTGTGTGGTACTGATAAATATTTAGCTTACTATTTTAGAAGTAGGGTACTAAAAATTTGTATAGTCATATCTTAAGTTGGGACC
>Ga0210036_1001708_pt1 | contig 24285 bp, 16 predicted proteins | sample CryGeymeta201515_FD_185469 | JGI IMG/M metagenome (GOLD analysis project Ga0210036, IMG submission 185469) | Groundwater microbial communities from Crystal Geyser aquifers in Utah, USA - Crystal Geyser metaG 2015-15 (SPAdes) (version 2) | ecosystem: Environmental > Aquatic > Deep subsurface >...
AAGGATGGAAAGAAGAGCAAAAGCGAAGAACCGGTCCATGTAGAGGAGGAGGAACAGCAGCAACGTGACAACGAGAGTGACGACGAAAAGGTGAAGCCAGAGGTTAATCTGACTGACATAATTACTATCCTCGAACCTTCACCGCTGGCAAGTCAAACGAGTAGGAAATAATGACCTGCATTGGTCATTGCGAACGTCGTTGTGGAATGGTTTCTTGTGGAACGTTATTGTTCTTAACAGTCTCTTACAGTGTTAGCCGAACTACATGCATTATTATATAGTAAAAACATAAAAAATGCCATTGCATTATTATTTGAAATGAACACAGTTTTTTCCCTAGCGCGAGACTGAACGATTCGGCGATTCCCAAGGGTGAAGAACTCATTTGAAAGGCAAAATCTAGTGTCTCGATTCCTACTCTCCTTGCACTTATAGTGACTGCCAACAACATTGCTGTAACAATAAGTAGCATGCCCCTCCTCTTACGAAAACTCATGGCTTTCAAAACAATACTCCCACACTGGCACGATACTAGAAAGACGGCAAGATCGAAATATCGAAACTCCGTTCTTGATGCCCCCTTGCAAGTTTCTGGCACATGACTTTTCTAACATCGTTAAGACTGCATCAGAGCAATGTATGATGGAGTTGCCCAGGTTATTGAGCTATTGTAGACTCCGCCGCCAAAAATCATGGATCGCTGGCGACTGCGAAGGCTTGTAATAACACAATAGACGGAACATCGGCCTAATTTGGTCACGATTGAGCAAGTTTGAAAGGTGGAGCATCTAAAGGGGGCCTCATTTATTTCTTTGAGAGTTTCCATTGAAATCATAGAAAAACTTCCCCCTTTTGGATTTTCAATTAGGGGTTCCTGTGCTTCTCAATCGTGTCTTAAAACATCAAACCAACAACAACCTACCAACCTATTCTTACACCAGTTTTCAGTTATTAATCTCATAAATCAATCACAAGAACAACAACAAAGACAACACCAAAATTGAAAGCAGAAAATAATTACAGTTTCATCCAATATGAGTCAACAAGATTATGAAACCATCGCGATGTGGCAACAATGCAAATCAACCTTTCGCAGATCCAGAGAAGATCTGATAACCAGCGAATTCATCGATGCTGCTGTCGAGCAACACATGACCTTACCACCAGTAGTAGCCACGTTAGAGGAACAGCCCATGTCCGTCCATTACTTCATGGCTAGCCGCGATGAATACGACTCAGACTCGGAGGTGGAATGTGTGGCTCTGCCAAGTCAAATATCTGCATCTAACCCACCAGTCTTACACAGAACCGTTTCCATCTTCGGCTCTGAAGTGTTTAGACAGCACATTCAAGACAGCGTCTCATGATAAGCTGCAATCAGGGGATGCTACTCTTTCTACCAGTCGGATATTGTCAAGAACGTTGAAAGTCCGTTCCCCTATATCGCTAACAGCATCTGCTGGCTGTTAAGCCAGTCTTCACATTTGATAGCTTTCATAAAAAACTAATAAAACTTTACCTTCAATCTACTCTCAAGTTCTGTTTGTACCTTGGTTTGTACTTAAAGGCGACGAAGAAGGGGGCTGAAGAAGGCTGCTGTGTTCAATAGATTGCAGCAACTGGCACTGCGTCTAATTTTTCTACTTAGTCGTTTCACCAACGATAGGATGCACGTACTTGGAACTCAGAGGAGTAATTATACCTACCTGCGTCCATTCGAGACAACTGTAATACAGGAATAGCAAAACAATGAAGTTAACGACGACAGCAAACACTAATCAAAGAGGCTCCAAAAATCCGTAAGTCTAATTGATGGGCACTACTAGTGAGCACTAATAATAAGGTACTCTTATAGCCTCATATTATACGTACAGGCGACACTTGTACATGCAGGCGACACTTGCCTTGTTTTAGTCAAATTTGGTATGCCTTCAACTGCCGAAAGAATTTTCTGTTCTATCTCGTTTGTGTTATGTGCTACTCGAGTATTTGAAAGTGTGCGATACAAGGCTATTCTTGCACGAACGAATGTCAGTATCGAGTTGCACGATTGACGTTCAATTTGTTCCCAGTCGGATGCTGGTTACCCTAGATAGATAGTTGTTAGCTTTTACGTCTTGTTAATAACACAACACATTGAGTCAAGATTCAAGATCATTCAACGATGCAAAATAAAAACGATCGTACATCTCACAATCTCAAATCTCAACAGATCAACAAGAATGTATGACTCTATCAAGCCTTCCGAGAACTTACTTTGCCAGTTCTTCGACATGTTCAAGTTATACAACAATATTTCCTCTGAAGCTGGAGGTGTGCTAGAAGAGAAAACGTTCTGGAAAATCGCAGCCGATGAGAGTGGCAAGACAGTAGACAGTGTTTGGAGCCTCAACTCACGTCGTGAATTCGAAGAGAGTGCAAGTTACGCAAATGATGAAAGGGATGAACCGACTATAGATAGTCAAACGACTATAGATAGTGTTTGGATCTTCTGGAGGGCAAACTTCAAACGTTCGAAAGAAGACTTGTTGTCTGACTATGTCGACCCAATTGCAGAGCAACATATGGACTTGTCGACCCCTACTGGAATGATTGTGAACGTTCAAATGGCCGATAACACGCGCTGTCAATGCCTGTACAGTAAATCGCGTAGGGCGAGGAAGAGTGAACATAACAGCACGCGCAAGAACCACGACGCAATTTTCCGAAGACGGTAGTCTTTGTAGAGTAGCAACGACCAATTGTAACGCTGTGCATTTTCATAGTCTTTCTTCTGTCACAATTCAACAGCATTTTTTATAATTAAATTACATCTTTTCTTTCGTTCCATTTCTTCATTTTAACCGTTCTGGCCTGGTCCATCAAATAGCAAATGGATGACATTCAACTTATCAATCTCCACAAACCATGAAGTACAATCCGCTACTCCATAGGCGACAATGATCTTGGATGCATCCCCCACCTTTTCTGTCATACCGGTGATGAAATGAATCACTGGGCAGTCCATAGTTAAAGTCCCTAATGTCCATGGATATTTGGAAACTGCATGTTGCATTAAAGGATTTAATTTCAAAGCATCCGCATTGGCCTTGGCGTCTCCTGGCAAACTGGAGAGACAAAAGAATCCAGAGACAGCAACAGTCTTGTAGGGGTGTTCTTGCTCAAAGGCGTACCATCGAGATACATACTGATTCTGTTTCAGTTTGCCCGCAAGCTTCTTTCTAGCGTGTGGCGTTTTCGAGTGAGAGACGCCGATCCAAAGTTTCTTGGTCGGTTGTCGAGGATCCATGATTTCAATGCAACAGGCACCGCCACGATCTTGCGTAAAGGGCGGTTCAAAGTAATTGAACTCATTCGCCAGTACAAGTTCTTCCACTGTAAAGAAACTAGGAACAGGAAATTCGTTTGTCGAAATGTCGTCTTCGTGACCGGGAGGAGTTTCTGTTTGATTGAGCACATGGTACAGCGGACGCACCACGTGTGGTCCTAATGGGGAAAACTCTACCATAGTGTCACCCATTTGATTGACAAAAAAGTTCAAATTCTTGGCATATTGGTTGTCGGTAGCCTCATTGGAACACTGCGTAACGTCCGAGCCAATCCTGACACGAAGGGGGCTGGGAAAGACGTTCTTGGCTTTCCAAGTTGGCACTGCAGCTCCTGGAAAGACAGGTTTTGAATATTGTTGTTCATCGTCCTTATGATACACCCACATGGGTGTGAGTTTGCAGTAGGTCGCCACAAAGAGTTGATCGTGCAGAACAAATAAACGAAAATCTTCCCGTTTCTTAAATGGAAGTGGCAGGTCCACAACAGTCTCTTCAATCACGGACAAATCCTGTCGTAACAGGGCGAGTCCCAAGTAGTCCTTCTTTTCGGGAATCTGATCTCCTTCCCAATCACCACCAATCATGTGAAGGGTCGTATCCGGTGATGACCAACAGCCCTGCGTCGTCGCCACCCGAAACGAGGCCAAGTAGACGGGGGTCGTATCCTGCAGGATAGAATCAGGAAACGAAAGGTGACTTGGTAAATGAACAATACTAGGATTGTATTCAAACAGGTACTGCTTGGGTTTGTCGTGTTTTTGGTTGAGAGATTTAAAATATTCCGTCAGGTTTTGATTGGATGCAGCAGCAGCAGCAGCGCCATTATTAGGATTATCATTATTTTTCATCATGAGAACCGATCTTGGTATCCGATGATGCTCTTCGGGAATGGATCGAAAGTAGTGTGTCTTGGCATTGACAATGGCAGGACCTGCACGATCGTAACGCCAGTAATGTTTGTGCTTGGCCTCACAGTCCAGACATGCACGACAATCTGTAAAATTTTGATTCACTATTTTTGCTGCTCCTTCCAACTGTAAACGTTTGTTTTGTAGCTTGTCTCGTTGTTGCTGTTGTTGTTGTTTGGTTTGGGAACTGTCTCGTTTGGCGACACGATAAATCAAACTACCACATCGTTCTGGACTGTAACGACTTCGCATCAAATCTGTCATTCTGAGACCTCGACATCCTCCACATAGTGCATCATTTTGAAATGAATCGTTATTTGTTCTGGTGACGATTGTTCGTGGTTGCGGTGAGAGCGGGTGGTCTTGTATCTTGACATTATCATTATTATTATTCTTTGATTGAGGATTGCTTGGTGGATAATCCTGTTTTTGTTTCCAATCAAAGGTATCTACTTTACCATTTTTTATAGCAGCAGTAGTAGTAGTTGTTGTTGTTACTACTACTGGCACGGCGTGATTTGATTGTGTGAGCAAATACCATTCCGCAATGACCAAGACAAGCAAAATACCAATAAAAAATAGAAAGACGATTGTAGTAACGATTCGAAAGGGCCACCGCCGTTTCATTGCGGACACATGAAGCACTTTGCGGTGGTTCACCTTCATCTTGTAGACTACTACACCTCGCCAGCATAGGCATGGTGAGTTCCTGTAATAATTACTCCGTATTGTATTAATTTTCCATCATTAATAACAAGTGAGTGTGATTGAGGATAGATGAGGCAGATGGCAGATGCATTATTTATCGCTAACCTTAAATGAATCCACCAAGATTAACACATTCCATTTTTTTTTCTTCTTGCTGGTCATCCTCTCCTCTCCCAAGCTCAACTGGCACTTGTGCCTCTAGACTACTTGAATGCACAATGCTAAACAGTGTACAGAAGCTGACAATAGCATCATAATAGTCGAGAACGGAAGGAATCGACGACCGAAGGAGGCATCGATGAGATAGTTCGTTTCCAATTGCTATCTCTCTTCGACGAGTGCTTAGTAGTTACTCGGTGTAGTAATAAGGAGACACAGGCAGCTTTCGCACTCGTACCGTCGTACCGTACCCCCGGGGAAGGCAGTACGGCACCGGGGTCTTTTTTTCGGGCTACCAACAACAACCATTCATTTTACTTCGAGGTCGAAACAGCTTTCATTTTTCAAATAATAATAGTCCTACTCGACAAGAAGATTATTATTTGATGGAAATGGCTGCAACATGAACACTGGAAGATTACTTTTTTGGTGGTGTTCAGTGTTGCTTCTTCTGTTGGTCGTTGGTGCTCAAGTAGTTCATTTATTTTGGTTTACCAACAATCTTTCCAACGATGAACATCTGCATCACTACTACCACCACCACCATCATCATGTGGAGCATCCAAATACCCATCAGCATGACACACGGCAAGCACTGGAAACAAAGGCGCAGTTCGCTACAATTATTTCACAAGCCAATGGGAAGATGGCGGACACTGTCCCCATACGAGAAACCCCAATAACGACTCCTGTTCCCGCCAAAACTACTGCCAATACTACCACCACTGTACCACCACAGTCGAAAATTGCAAGGCAACCCTCCGAAATGTCTTCCAGTACTGCAGTCGTTCCCCACCATGAACATCATTTGATAATTTCACCCCAACAACTCTTGGCCAATGCCAACTCCAAAGCGAAGCTTTGGGGTCCTTCCATGACGTCCGTGCCACTGCCACAGTGGTTGCAGGATTATTTTACGTGGCACCAAGAACAACGACAAACTATGCACCGCAAATCACATCACAGGTACCTGATCATGTACGCCAAACGCGGTGTCCAAGCCGGTGGATTTACGGATCGGATACGGCCCTTTCCCATTATGCTGCGAATGGCAGCATTGACACACCGTGTACTACTGATCCAATGGGAAAAGCCATTTGCATTGGAAGAATTCTTAGTACCAACACCAGGTGGATGCAATTGGACAGTTCCGAACTATTTGTTGAACCATCGAGGGGAATTACCTCAACCCATGTTCTTAGTACGACGAATTTGGATAGCTGTTCAAGATCCTAAGCGAAAGATCATTACCAGTACGTACCAATCTGCATCGTACGGAGAAAACTTTTACAAACAACTCATGAAAGAAAAGCAACAGCAGGAGCTCGAGGCCGCGAAGACTGTCAATGATACTGAAGTAGCAGTAACTACCGCTGCCAACAGCAGCCACACAATCCCTTATGAACTCGATTTATTGGAATTGTTTCGCGATTTATGGAAAATCATGTTCCAACCATCACCACCCGTGGCACGGCTCATTCAACAAAACTTGCGGCAGATGCAATTAGTGCCCGGTGAATTTGCATCGGTTCACCTGCGCGTCTTGTACGCTGTTGATGCACAACCCCTCTACAGAATCCACCTGTTGGTTAAAAACGCAATGAATTGTGTTTCCAATTTACGACCTGGTGGACCATACTTTGTGGCTGGGGATTCTTTGGATGCCATTCGAATGGCTCACGACTATGCTGTACAGCACAATGTAACCTTGCACAGTGCTTCGCACGACACGACAACCACAACCACGACGACGATGTTAAACAACAACAACAACAACAACAACCGAACAAAGAAAGAACCTCAACATTTGGAATGGTACAATGCTTCCGATACCAGTTTGATGCCGTCTGATTTTTATGCGGGTTTTGTGGATGTATATTTAATGGCAGCAACACGGTGTGTCGCCGCGGGCAAGGGTGGATTTGCCAAGTGGGGGCAGCTGTTGGGATACAACTCAAGTTGCATCAAAATTCACGATGGAACAGGTGCTGATAGAAATTGTCGATGGACGGATTGACAAATATATATAGAGTCGGTGTATGAAGAGTGGAGAGTCATCTAGCAGCACTTTCTCGCCTTTTTCGCTTTTTGCCGGGAAAAACTCCGCACTCTAGGTATTGGTGTAGAGGTCAGAGACTTCTTGCTGCTGATCGCTACAATTCGTCCTCTCCCTCTCTCTCTCTCTCTTGCCCAGGACACAAATTGATAGCCGATTATTACAGTATGTTAAAGGCAGCATCGCAATATGACCGAGTGCACAACAATACGACCCCGAACGGTCAATTATTATTTTACTCCTACCACTAGTTTGTATGACCACTTGAGAGTGTCTGCGTCTACATCATAGTCAAAGTCGTGATTCAGGATTCGGGAATGAACTTTATGATAATATCTTTCGATGATCGATGATGTCTGCTGTGTACATTCGATCTTTCGATCGTGGTCTGTGGTGTACAAGAGTACCAGGTACTCGAGTAGCTACTCTAGCTTCTTCTTCTTTGAAGCAATCGTAAGGACGAAAGCAACAAGCACACCATTATCATAAAATAGAATGCTGGTTGCAAGAATTGCACGCATTTCCTCTCGATTTGTTTCACCTGTTTCCTCTTCTCCTGTTTCCTCTTCTCTCAGGTAAGTTGGCTGGGATCGCAGTTTTTAGTTTTTAATCCGAGGATGAACCTCGATGACAGGCACTAGTTAAGGCTGCTTTCGCATATGAGATCCTATTTTAGTTGATTTGCTTTTGTTTTTACCTGCCTGCATCTCATTTAAATATTACAATTTACAATAGAACCATGGGTACCATTGCTGAAGGCGTTGAATTCGACACTGTTGCACGCGAGTGGCGTTGCAAGTGGAGCCCAGATAATGACAAGAAGAGTCTCGTCGAAGCCCAGAAAGCATTGAAGGAAGTCATTACGGACATTGAGAAAGTGGACGGATTTAAAAAGACCGATCGAGTGGTTTGCGGTGGATGCATGGACTTCAAAGTGATCACTAGCCTTCCTGCTGAAAAGTTTGGAGCTTGGGAGGAAGCTGGATTTGCCCCCGAAGCGACATTCTTGGCCAAGCTCAAAGCCATCGATGGTATTTCTCAAATTGAGACACAAACCTACACCTTGATGCCCGTGGCTCCCTAAATGCTGAATGGATAAATGTGATAGATTTTATTTTTAGCATATTCGAGGAAAAAGACCTTGTCAATTTAATTTAGTAGTTAGCTCTACAACCAACACTGTTAGCAGCCTGCTTTTGTAGATTAGCAAGATCAGCTTCAAACATGGCGTTGTTGTACCCATTCCCATCCATTGGGTTTAATTTGCAAACAGCTTGGTTTAAAATGGTAGCAAAAATGAGCCAGGCTGAATAAGGCAACAGCAACAGAGCCGCCGTCCTATCCACTGCCGCGTACATGTGAAACAGAAAAGGCAGAGATGCCACCATAAAATAATTGACTACCGAGCCGGCCCGCAATTTGGCTCTACCAAAAAATAGAGGAGCCCAGGCCAGATTGAGCAAATAATGTAGACCCCACAAAACTACAGCAGGCGACTTCCACCCTCGGCTGGAAGCAGCAGCGACGCGTGCGACGGCAACACCCAAGCTGGAGTAGAGCAAGAGCCACGTAGGAGCAAATATTCCATTGGGAGGCGTGAATGAAGGTAATGGTATTTTGGTATACCAAGTCTTTACGGCATCAATCACAATCGGTACTGCCAAATTGCCTCCAATAACATGTCCAACAGCAGATACTACGACCGGGTTGACTGCTAGGGCAAGCGAGGTAGGGGAGGTGCGTTGCTTGTGGCGGTTGGATGTGCCAAAAACGGCCATCCTATAAGGCTTGGATTGTTTTGTTAAGTGCGAAGTAGTCAACGAAAATATTTGTGGAGTCGCATGAGAAGGGGAAAATGACTCAGTAGTCGTCATGCTGGAGAGTACCACAAAGGCTGCCGCAACAATTGAAAGGACGACTGTTCCATTGCATCCGAAGAACTTCATCTTTTCGTTCTTTCCAAGAAGTTTTGCTAAGAAATAAATGCTTGGTTGGAGGCTTTGATGCTTTGGATTTGCGTAGAAACTTTATTTTACTCCTCTAATTTGAATTGTGTTTGGTTCTTCAAATTATTAATCGACTAGTCTACCAGGTAGTAGTCTACTGATGTACTCGAGTTCAGTTGTTGGTACCTGGTACCAGGTACAGAAGTCAGTATTCTACCACTCGTACTCTCTTGTTCAAGAAAGATCCAAACAGAATCTACGTTAAGATTAGGGTTTCAGGTCGGACGCTTTTACTACTAACTGGTACGAGCTACCGGAGTAGTAGCATCACAACTAAAGAAATAATAATAAAACAATCCGGCAGCCCATGTCCTTCTCTCACCTGTCAACGAGCTGTCAAATAGGAGTATGTAAAAGGAATTAATCTTGATGGTGGCCCGAAAGGTAGCATAATGTACGTTGCCACGTCGTGCTACCAAAGCGACATCGTCGCAATCCACCACAAATTTCGCCTATGAACAAAGCCGCCCTTGCGCTTGTTTAGGTCTTCGAAACCTTCGGAGAGAGTATTAGAGTAAATCAATGCCGACAACTCTGCTGCATGCAAGACTTTCACTGTTGTTTCCTCTGAGAGTTCAAAATTGCTCAACTCCTTCGAGTTTCTAAGCTTGCGGCGGATCTACTGCGAGACAGCAGCAAGGGTAAAATTTGGGAAAGACAAGAGCAAGCTCAACTTTCCCTCTAACAATATTTCAATTTTTGAATTAAGATTGCCAGACACCCGGCTGTAACGGGCAAGTTTAGGCTTTTTCATTTAGCCTTGATGAGCCTTGAGATAAATCATATTACTAAAATCCTTTCCCAAGCCAAATACAAGTCTCATAAAATCCTCAGTGCAGCTCACCTCAATACAATTTCTGTAACCTCGAGAAATTAAGTTCCAAAATGTCGCAAGTCGAAAACCACAACAAGCGGCTACGATTGAGTGATCCGGATCTGAAGATAGTATTGAAGTATGATGATGCCGAGGGGGTGGCCCAGACCAAAGAGTATCAGCTTTATTCCCAGGTAATGTGTTCTTTGAGCAAATTCATTGATAGCGCATTGTCACATGAGATGAAAGATAAAAACAAGAGAGAGATTGTTCTAGAAGATGTTATCCCCGAAATTTTCGACTTGGCTTTTCTCTATGTGACAGATCCGCTTAAAGCGCGATCTGTCACAGTGGAGGATGCACTGAAAGTCGTAGAGTTCTACGACAAATTCGAATTCCCGTCTGGGCTGCAGCTGTGCGATTCTCTCGTGGATGAATACATCAGGAGTGAATGTGATAAACCCAAAAATTTGAACCTTTTTGTGGATTGCCTTGTACTTGCAGAACGACTCGACCTGGAGATGTCCAAACATACCGCTGTGGAAGTTCTCCACATTTGGATTGGCCATGTTGATGCATCCATGTTCTCTGTCGAACACATCAAGAAGCTGCACCCAATGTTAAAGTCAGAAGCATTTTCAGCAGCCATTGCAGATGAATTCCCGGGTTTGACTAAGGAAGAGCTTGATTCGCCACTCTTTCCCAAGTATTTCACTACCGACCGAGCTCATGATCATACCGCTTCGATGCTGTCTACGCTAAAATTGACAGTACACGGAGACATGGTAAGCATGAAGAATATGCCTTTTAGCAGGCTCGAAAACTCTCTAGTATTTGCGTGCTCTGAACGTGTGCAGCTAGGGTCGCTCCTATACAGCATTCGCATTGGACGGATCGAGCAGGCAGACGACGACTGGGTGATCTTTGCAGTTCGCGTCAACAAAGACGATGAAGAAATCGAGGATACTGAACCGCTCATTTTGTGGAAGTCTCCGAATACTCAAAATCTTTTGATTCCTCCTCTTGGGCCGTGGGAAATTGTCCATGAAAAAATGGTGGATGGGAGTAAGCCAAGTATCATTTTCTGAGGAGGGTTCTCATTAGTTGAAGTAACAAGGATTGTAGCACACCAGTAGGCCATTACACTGCACCTTAAATTACAATACATTTTCTTTTGACTTGTTAAATTTGCTTCGTGCCTGGCTTTTGATAACGAGGAAGCGCCCGAAACGGCTCAATCGTTCGTTTCGGCTACCCGCTATCGAGGATCGCTTTCCAGTCCCTCAGCGCCACTCTCCTACGTGGCTACCGCCGGCGAAGGTAGATTTTCCGGAAGCGCCTTTACTTCGCCTTCCTCATTTTCTGCCACCGACGACGCTTGAGCATCAGGAACATTTTCCCCTCTGACAACCTGTTCTGTCGTTGCTGGTGGTGCTCCAGTCACATTGTCATCGACCGGACATGTAATTGATGTATTAACTGGTTGTTGCTCTTCGGCAGTATTTTCCGCTTCGGCAATTCCTTCCTTCGATGGTGGTACTTCGTCCGCTGATTTGTCCGTGTTCTTGCTTGAAATTAACTGCGCATTGCTATCGGAGGTCTCGGCTAGTTGCTTTTCTTCCGCCAGTCTCTCCTCTTCATTATTCTCGTCGGTGACTGACAGTACTTCAGGAACCCGTTCCTTCTCGACAGTATTGTCGGCAGGGGTCTGCACGTGAAGTGGCTCCTGTGCGCTTTCTCCGTTCCTTAGTAAACCAATCTCTACTTCCAGTGTAGTTGATTCAACTACTGGTTCGGCATACAGAGATTCGTCCACAGGAGGCGAAGAACTTGCTGGCTCTGTTGTTTCTTGTTTTCCTAGGTCTCCGAGTGGTATCGATAGCTCTTTGGTCGAGGATATTTCGGTCTCTGGAGTGGTTTGTGGTTCCACAGAGGGAGCACTAATAGATCTAATAGCAGAGATTCCATCCCCACCATTACCATCAGCAGCAACCTTACTAACAAGACCAATAGCCTGAGCTAGTGTGTTAGTATCGTGCAGATAAGAAATATCATCAAAGTTGCCAACAAATTGTGTGGACCCGTCCTTGCCATCCACGAGAAAAAGCTGAGGATATTTGGCACGAATGCCACTTATACAGAATAATTCATTCCGTTTTTCTTTGACACCAGCGTCGCACCCATCCATAACCTCGATCTCTTCGGGCGAGAGGTGCAATCCCTTGAGAATCACTTCCGCCCGGTTTTGGTTGGCGGTCACTTCGAGACTTCCGCTCATGCTCGATATCAGAAGCAGTAGCTTTTTACCATTTAAGGTTGACAGAGTTACAGGTGATGGTGCTTTGCTTTCCAATCCAATGGCTTGTCCCAGCGTGTTAGTGTCGTGAAGGTAACTGAGATCATCAAAATTTCCAACAAAGTTTGTCTTGTCATCCGCTGTGATAAGAAATAACTGTGGATATTTGGCACGAATCCCACTAATGTTAAAAAGCTCGTTACGGCGATCCTTGACGGATGGATCGCAACCATCCAAAATTTCAATTTCATTGGGTGGCAAGTGAAGACCCCTCAAAATGGTTTCCGCCCGATTTTGGTTTGCCGAGACCTCCATGCTTCCCGACATGCTAGATATCAGCAACAACAGTTTGCTGCCATTCAAGGTAGATCCCCCGTCCGGAAATGCCGATGCATGATTGCTACTATTTAGAGAGGTTGCCGAAGCTCTTCGGGGTGTGGCACTTCCCCCAATCTGTTGTGCCAAGGTTCCCGTTTCGTTGTAGTGTTGCAACGCTTCAAAGTCACCAAAAAACTTTAAGTTGCCGTCGGATTGTCGCAAAAAGAATAGTGGGTAAACACCTCGCAATCCACTAATGCTAAATAATTCATTGCGAATGTCCTTGTTTTCGGGAACGGCGCCATCAATAACCTCGGGTTCCACCTCGACCTCTTTCAACATTCTCCGCGCCAAGGCTTGATTGGTGGACGTGGTCATATTTCCACTCATACTAGAAATCAGCATGATCATAGTTTTATCTCCCAAGGCTGTTTTGGGGGTCATACTTATGGCGGCTTGTCGGGCGATTTCTGCTGCTGCTGCTGCTTCTTCTTCGGCAGCCTTTCGCCTGGCTTCTTCTTCTTCAGCAGCAGCAGCAGCAGCAGCTTTTTGTTGTGCTTCCAATTCCTGTGCTTTTCTGGCGTGTTCTTCTTCTTCTGCTTGCCTTTGTGCGTCACGTGCTCTTTTTTGTCTCTCTTCTTCTTCGTGGCGTCGTCTGGCTTCTTCCTCTGCTGCCAATCGTGTTTCTTGCTCAACGGCAGCCTTGCGTCTTGCTTCCTCTGCGGCGCGTCGTCTTGCTTCTTCTTCCTCTGCCATGGCCAATTCTTGCGCCGTCTTTTTCAAAGTTTTCTTGGGAGCAGCAATTCTCTGTGGTGGTTCTCTGCGGCTGCTCGACGATTGATTGTACGAGCTATCGTCCAAACACAAACTTCCAATCAAGGTTCGATTGGTAAAACTGTACCGTGTCACGTCTCCTCCTCCCGAAGTCAAGAGCGTCTGCTGCAGATGATCGGATTCCAATTCCTCCGTATCACCATCGCTCATTTGTATGTAAAGGGCACAACCCGGAAACAGATCCTTAAAGGGTTGGGTCAAACTGGTATTGACCTTGCCTTTCACCATAATGCCGACCTGTGGGCCCACCCAAATCACGTGAACGTATTTACGTCGGACGCTCACAACAGAACCACGTTCATCAATGGCACTTGCTAGGAAGGCACCAGTAATGACCTTGTCAGTGGCCGGTAGTAGCTCTTCCACTACCTTACTCCGACCTCCCTTGCCCATGCTGAACAATTCCATGAACGGTGGTTTACGTTTGGGATTTGCTAAGTGGAATAGTACATAATCGACATCGGGTTTGCCTTCACTGGTCAATTCTTTCACGTACGATGCTGCGTCTTCGCACCATTCTAATGCCATGGTTATAATAGTATTAGTATTGTTAATAGTAGTATTATAACTGTGGTGGTTGTCTGATTTATTGATTATTATTTTTATCGTATCATTATTTTAGTGTTGTCTCTATCTTGCATGCGCCTTTAATTATTACAAAAGGATCTTGGTTGGGTGTTGCACCAACCAATTGCGATGCCTGGGTGGACGGGCTTAGGTAGTTTGAAAAATCAGTAGGTTAACTACGGGCACGTTGTGTAGAGGACTCCACTGGTACAGTTGTACTGGCATTTCTGGTGGGCATGTTGTGTACTCTCTAGAGGGGGCTCCACTAGCTAGTAGTAGCTACTACTACTAGTACTAGCTAGAGTAGTAGTAGTAGTAGTAGCTACTACTAGTAGTACACCCAGTTGTTCTGGTACTGATAAGCAGAGGAGCTAGCTACGGTAGTAGTTTTGTCGTGTTCTGACAAGAGCGAGAATGGACTTGATATGACTACGCGTTAAATAATTTATACATTTATACTATCTATACAATTATGGGTATCGGCCTTTATTGATCCTGTGCTATGGTAGTAAGGGAGATTTTTTCAGTTTCCCAAGCCACGAGTTTGAACAGAATCCAAGAAAATAGTGAAAGGACAAGAAATAGCGGTGCCACAGTAGGACTCACGGCCATTTCCACAGACGCAATGGCTCCCAAGAAAAGCATGCCAAGTTCAGCCACTATCGGTATAGCCTCAATGGTGTCAACGACGGCCTTACCAATAATTATTAGACTTTGTTGTGAGTAGTATCAATGACAACAACACGAAATAGAAAAGATCAAGTATGCGTCACTTAGTTATCAAAGGTTTCAAGGTTTCACCAATCAACAGTAGTCTACTACTCCGAGTAATCTACTTGGTACTTTCGATCAGTTCCATCTTCTTTTATCTCTTCTCGTTTTTCATTCTACAGAAAGGAAGACAATGATTGAATACGTCACGCAAAGATAACATTAAATGAGACTTATGTACGTGTACGCAGGATGAGGAACCATTACAGGAGTAGATGCGACAACTTTGCAGCGATAGTCGTTACCATTGCCGTCGTTCTTCTTCCGTTTGTTGCTCCCTCCAACACGACCACCACCACTGCCCATCATAATTTGCCGGAAGAGTGCCATTCAACTCATGCACCCGGTGTTTGCAATCCCGACAATATCCTTTCCGCAGGGGACATGGTCGGCATTCAATTACTTATTGACGAATTTGAGACATTTACTGCTCCCTGTCAAGACGAAGTTGATATTCACGACGACGACGACGATGATGATGCCAGTACACTGCAGTTGGGAATCTACATCCATTACGAGCCGCCGGTATACAACAATACTACAGTAACAACCAAGACGATCCTGCAAACTATTGACAGATTGACCTTGGATTATTGGAATTTTGGTCAAGCTACTGATCATAGAATGGTCTGTAGCAGGAACGACACCTGGATGGTAGTGTACATTGCAGTGACCCCGCAGAGTGGCAAGGGACGCGCCACATTGTACCGGGGTTCGGCGGTTGTTGGGGCACTGCCACAATTTGTCTTGCAAACATCGCTCCATGATATGAATACGATGTTGAATCAGAATATGTACGCTGGTGTTATAACGACAACTATTTATTTTTGGATCAGTTATATGGAGAGCATAGATCTATTGACACCCATCTGGGATGCGATTCTCAATTCGTGCATCGTCCTTATCCTGGTGTTGATTGCGATGTGCACTTTGGCATGGATCATTCGAGAGTACACCGTGCGTCGACAAAGGAATCGCATGGAATACGAACAACACGAACAAGTACAAGATGCATTCCATCAAGTTCAGGAGCAGCATTATTCGCCGTCTACCGGGACGTATAAATCCTCGAATTGCGCCATTTGTCAGAAACCATTGGATGATGGCGAGGCGACTGCAAAGGAGCGAGCAAATTCCAAGTATCCATCTGTAATCAACAACAGCGACAACGATGACGAATCGACATCTCTTCTCGTGAACAAATCCAACGACGACGAAGACAAAGGAGAACCAAGTGTAGTATCATTGAGCTGTGGCCATGAATTTCACAACACTTGCCTTTTGCAGTATATGGAGCAACAGAAACGTCATTGCGATTTCTTTCGCTGTCCCGTTTGTATGCAAGGAATTGTGAACAGTTTTACTAGACCATCATACTCGACAACTCGGGGCTGATGAAACAGGGTTATTTGCAACGCCAGAGTTTTGTATGGTCTTTTGGTAAGGTTGCTCTTATGAACCAGCCATTTACAAAATCCGCCATTACTTTGGCTTTGGAGGGCCGTTGGCGAAATCGTCCAGCACTTTTATGAGACCGAAATCTAGACCACCAATCTGGCAACAGATTGAAGAGGAACGAATTTAAAGTGACAGGGTCTCAGTTCTTTCGCGACTAAGGTAAGCTCTTAAACCAGTTTCTTTGATTTGTTAGCTTAATTCAATGAATTGTGTTTGGATGATATTTCCAGGGAAAGCTAGTAGATGCGCTGTGTCTGAGGCTGGCATAGTTTTGAGTCAGTTTTATCTCACGAAGACGTTTGCTCCTACTTTTTAACCCGCCATAGTATGCATCGGTGTGACTCATACGGCTGTTGCTATCTACTCATATCTTCGAAGCACTACTGCAGGTAGAAGCAATCACTTGGCCAATGATCCGCCCAAACACGACACACTCACACAAAGAGTTTCCGGCGAGGCGATTTTCTCCGTGCAGGCCACCGCTTACTTCGCCACAGGCATAAAGACCAGGGATGCTCTTTTCATTGCCTTGTACCTGTCCTTGGGTGTCAATTTTGAGTCCGCCCATGCAATAGTGAAGGACGGGTTCTACCTTGCCTAGATATACAATCACTTTCTCACTGTCGTCCATGTTGGGCACAGCAAGGAACCGATTTTTACCAAATGCATCAATACCGGCCTTTGCTGCATCGGCGTACTCAATGAGGGTTTCGTGAAGTGTCCTCTCGGGAACACCCATGAATTCAGCCATGGCCTTAACACCAACTAATTTGGTCAGAAAGCCTTTCCACGCATAAAATTCAACATGCTTGGCAATCGGAGTAGCTGCATCTTCCGACAAGAGCAGAACTAATCCATCGCTTTTACATAGAAATGCCATGTTTTTCTTGCAAGCAATATTCGAGTTGTGCAATACGATCCTCCACCAACATTCTTTCTGCATTTTTTCGCTGTTGTTTCTTATCGGCGCCGTAGATTCTAGAGCTCCAGACTTTGCCCTTTTCACTCAGACTATCTGGAGGTGGAATCCAAAGCCCGTGCTCTTCGAAAATGTTCATCAGGTCTGAAACTCGTTGTTTCAACTTATCCAGCGCTTTGGGTTTCCCCTTTTGGGGTTTCTTGCATTATTGCTGTTTGGGATCTGTTTCTTGCAGCCCTTTTTTCTTCTCTTCGGCGTTATGTCAGCACCGTCTTTCCCCAGCCCGCTTTCAAAATTAGCAATGAGATTTTGGATCTCTATATCCTCATCTGAATTTCCGGATGAGGATGATTCATTATCCATGATCCATGATGATTAGCCTTGATTCTTAATTTGTATTTGGTATGTATGATTCAAAATCCGAACAGCTCAGCAGTATTTTTCGCAGCACAACCACTTCCATGTGTTAGATCATGACCTGCTGTAAGTAAAAATTAGAGGTTGGCTGCAATTCAATAGTGACTAAAAATGAAATAGCTAACGAGAGCACCAAAGTTTTCGTTTACCTGGTATGTAGTTTTGTAATCCTTGGTGTTTATTACCAGGTACTACTAGCCTAGTCTAGTAGTAGAACTACTGGGCCATTCCTGAAATTGATGCAGACCAAATTAGTGAAGCCAAACCACCCTCAATTTGGCTAGGCCGGCTAGCCTGGCATGCTCCTGAAATCCAATTTGGCGCCTGTAGGCCAGTTCCAACAGCAACAATTACTTAATGGAATTAACCGACCACACAGTAATTAGGGATTTACTTAGCTAAGTATGCACGTAGAACCTAGTAGTGTTTCTACAAGGCATCATTTTTTTCTCAGAAAATAAAACAATTGTAAACATCCCATTCAGCAAACACTTCTCGCACATTCCTTTCTTAACTTTCATCATCCATCATCATGGAAGACGAGGAGGTGCATCCTCATGACAAAGAACAAGCCTCCACCATGCTTGAGGAGGATGTGGATCATGATGATGATGATGAAGAAGAAGACTCAGATGACGAGGACAACCTAGCTGTGGTCGCCCATCTCAGTAAGCATCTCAGCACCGGTGCCAGGCCCAGCACCTCACGCCCACCGGAAGGACATTATCCTCATCATCTTTATGCCACAAGCAGCAGCAGCAGCAGCAATCCTCATCATTTGCATGAGCATCCAAGAAACGTACTCATGCCACCAGCAAACTTTCACCAACCACCATATCATCATCTTCCTCCTCCCCCTCCTCCTACTATGGGTGCTGCGGAGCCTCCACAGTTGAGCCAGTACAGCTTTGTGCCTGCCGGTGCACATGCTCCACCACAACAATTTCGCAGTCGCATCATGTTAACAAATGAATCGACCACTGCAGCACCACCGGCAGCAGCAAAAAAGCCGGCTACAAAGAAGAAACAACAAAGCAAGAATACTAAGAAGCAACGTGGAGGACAGTTTGACAACAAGGAATTGAAGTCATTTTTCAATACAATGGAGGAAGTGTTACCAATTGGTTTGAGGGAATGGGAGGTCGTACTGGAGCGACACAACAAGGAATGGTCCAAAAAAGAGCGTGAAGTACGAGGCTTGAGGCAAAAATTCAACAGGTTAAACTCTTCTAAGTTGCCAACAGGAGATCCTAATTGTCCATGGGATGTGAAGTGGGCAAAGCAGCTCAAAAGGAGGATTGATGAAAAGGCAGATTCAAACCTACTCAATGATGTATCGGAAGCAGAAGACGACGACGATCCGGAAGCTACTACCACTCCAATGGAAGACGAATCGGAAACACCACCAGGAGATGATGATGACGAAGAAGAAGGAGAGCGAACGAGTTCCCCGGACGACTTGGTGACACCCAGGAGATTGTTAAACAATACAAAAGACAATTTCGGCCGTACGATCTCGTCCCACATGAGCCGGAATAAAAGCAAGAGGAAGTACAACAATATGTCCAACAACGAAAGCACCACCATGACGAGTACCTTTGCCGATATTATGCAGATGCAGTTAATGATGCAGAAGCAAAAAGAAGAGAGAGACGAGAAGAGACGATTGGCTGAACGCGAAGAAGACAAGCGACGCGACGACAGGATGATGATGATGATGATGGCAATGATGAGTGGAAGCAAAAAGATGATGGAGCAGCTTGTCATGAAGAGACAAGAAGACGAGGAGCAAAACGAATAAGTAGCCTATGATAATACTAATAAAGATATGGAGTTAACTACTACAAGCAGATGATGGGTTAAGAGGGACTAGAAGTAGTAGTGGTAATGTCGTACACCAACAAATAGTATTCAAATGACTTAAGACACCCTACAAAGCAAGAGCAGCGAGGTCATTGCAGATCACTGCTTCACAGTCTTTATCCAAATGAGGCATGAACGTTGTCCGGATCTGATTAATGCCACAGTACCTTGCTCTGAAGTTATATAACAGGATGATGCTCTGGATAATACACTTGCGTTCACCATGCTCCTCATACTTTAACCTCGCTTTAAGTCTGGGGAACGACCCCTGTAATGCTCTCATGCCCCATTCTGCAGCTTGGCGCATGGACGTTGCCTCTCTTAACATGGTATATTCATGTGCATCTTCACCTTGGGTCACATCCTGAGCTGACTTAATTACAAAGGCGTTCCCCCTAGAACAGAAAGCAGAGTCCATGACGCACTTACCACCGTGTCTTTCATAGTTCTCTCTAAGCCTTTGGTATACGCCTCCAAAGTAAGCTAATTCAGAGTCATGCATGGAGCCAGGACAATTGAGGACACAGTCAATGATACTACCATCCGGTGCGAATACAAGGAGGTTGGTGACATAATGATCATGAGTCCAACCATTGTAGAACATTGACTGCACCAAGTCATTATCTGTAGACTCAAGCATGAGTTTGAGACCATCGGCAACGCAGTACACATCTTCCAAGTGTGGGTACATGGAGCTGATTGCCTGCTTCCATCCCCTGAGCTTTGCGTCTGTCGGTTTCCGATCAATCAGTGCATGCCGGTGCTTCCGGAGTACTTTGACGATGACCATCCTACCAAACTTCAACCACAAATTCAGTGGTGTCGCAGTCAAACCAAAGAAAGCACACAACATATATTCTTGACAGGAGGTCCTATTGTAAGTTAAGACCAAGCCAAGAACAGCTTCACTGGAGAGCAATCGCGGACGTCCGGACCGAGTCTTTCTCTTCTTCAGCTCCATAATCTTGCCATTCTTACTCCAAGGAGTATACCGGTGGTAGTAAGGGGCAAATAGTCTGTGTAGAGCATAGAATGCACGGTTGTCCAGTCCGGTTGTGGTGATCATGCACCCATCATTGCCTCTGTGTAGTATCTTACTCCAAGGAGATTCACTTGGCATAACCAGAGATGGCCTGGCAATGCGTCTATCACGTCTTCTTCTTCCGGTTAAGTCCAGCAAGGAGACAAACCTAGGGTCTTCAAGCCTTCGTCTCTGTTCTTCGTCATCAACGAACTTCCATATCCACAGGAAGATCAAAGCCTCGTCCATGATGGATGGTGATAATGTTGCAATGTAGTAGGAGATGATGATGTGTGATTTATCTTGCGAGAAAGTGCGAGAAATGATTGTTTTGTGAGATGCCTCCAAAACTATTATTTTCTGTTAAAATCGTACTGTTTTTATATAGTAAAAAATATTTAGGATCTTTATTTAGAAGCAAACCATCCGTTGGCTTCAGAGCCAAACTCAGCTTGGACAAGTCGACTGCGCTCGATTTGGCTTCACAGGCCAAACTTTCCTTTAATTAAATTTTTAGCAAAAAAGGTGGTCTGGCTTCACTAATTTGGTCTGCATCAATTTCAGGAATGGCCCACTACTACTATTAGTAGGAGGAGGAGGAGTGGTTGAGTGCACATACGCCTGTCATTGATTGACTCAGTCGCACACTAATTCGTTGGGATCAATCGCCGAAAAAATAATGAAGTTCGAAGAATTAATAGGAGTAGACTACTAGTAGTCTAGTACTGCTAGCTACTATTACTACTACTAGCTAGTGTTATCTACTATTAGTAGTAGTACGAGTACCAGTAGAGCACTCTACAACAGGCAAATAAATAATAATGTTTAGCTAAAAGAAGCAATGATCCTACTTAGAAGTAGCTAGTAGTAGTAATAGACAGTCTCACGTAACAAACTCCACGCTGCCATACACCAACTGCAGAACCAAGGAGAGATCAATGCAACTGTTGGCATTGTTGCTCTCACTTACAATCCATTGGAGGAGACATCCACATCACAACATATTTCCCGCATAAACGTCCTTCCTACGCACTACTGTATTTTTCCTCTTTGGGCGTGTACTTGCTGCATTTTCACTTCACTGTAGAAGTACGCGACAATAACAACAACCACAGCCACAACAACAACCAATGGTTGTTATAAATGGTTATTCGGTCCAACTGGTCGATGCAACAAGTGGTGATGTTTTTTCTGAACACAGGGGCAAACAACACGATGAAGTTTACGCCGAAATACTAGACCCAGAATCGGAATATTACATTCAAGTCCAAGTGGTTGGTGAACATATTGATCCGAAACAAAAAATTTGTTTTCAAGTAGCAGTCGATGGAATATCCATGGAAAGTCGAACCATTACTACTCGTCAGGCAGGACCGGCTAAGATTGGATTACTATCAAGGGAAAATGGGGTAACAATAAACAAGGCCTTTCGGTTGAAGAATTGTTGTGCATGTGTGCAAAATTCTGATGGGACCTTGAACAAGAAGGATCCCTTTGCGGCCATTGGATCCATTATCGTCAAAATTTCTGAGGCGGTCAAAGATCATCAGTATCTCGAACCGACGAACTACAAAGAGGAAACACAATTGTCAGATACTGCGACCATTAACGTTCCCTACGAAATTGGTATTTTCTCGGGTAAGAAGTTTGCCAGAAGTTGCGAAGGCAATTATACTATAAGAATTCCTGACAATTCGTCAAGAACGGGGAATCAGAAATGCAAGCACCAAACCAGCAGAAAAGCATCGTATCAACCTGGAAAGTTTTTGCAAGAAATTAATCTTCGTTATTGCTCGTGTTTGGGTTTGATTCACGCAGGAGTGTTAGAAAAGCCTCCCGGACTGTGGGAATTGTTCAAGAAAGAGCAAGTTCACTTACACGGAAAACACAGTCTACCACAACAATCGCCAACGCCTACGAAACGTGTCAAAGTTGATGCTGTCTACGATGGACAAGTGATGGTCTCCCCAGCCAAATCGATTGAACTTTTTGATTTGACAATTGGCAACGGTACTAACAGTAATGAAAGCACTAATGGAAAGGAACGCAACAATGCACAAGAAGCCAATGAATCTACAACAGAAGCTGAGTCGGAATCGGAGGACCCCAACAACGCAATAACCCAGGAGACGCCCGCTGTTACACACGGCGCTTCAGTCCCAGCATCGATTCCTACGAAAACAGCAAAACTAACAAATATTCCAAAGGAACTCCACATTCAAGGCAAGCCACCATTGGTTTACGAAGGAAGACGTTCTCGGCAACGAACTTTAGCAGCGTCCCAACCACAGCAGAGCGAGGATAACAAAACCTCCCCCTCTTTAAAAAGAAAATGATTTCAAGTAACTTTCTCATCCATGTCAGGATGAAACAACGGTTTTTGGGTATTAGAATGGGTGATCGATGTTGGGTAACATTACGATTGTGACCGAAAAGTTTTGATCGAAGAGAGGAGTTCTGGTCGAAGCGAGGAGTTCAGGCCGAAGTGTCCTGTCGAAGAATTAAAAGACAGGCGAACTAAAAAATAGATGACAGTGTGCCGATTTTTGTTTTCAAAGAATGAAAAATTTAGAAGAGAGATTCATTGCTGGTAATAAATAGCTTATGCTTTTTCACAAATATCACAGATTTTGTGCAAGAGAGACGAGCTGACGTCGTTGTGGCAGGGAACAACTGGCACAACCGACACGGGAACTCGTCTCCACTATGGTTCGATCGCAAGAGTCCATCTCTGGTGCTTCTCGCAACGTCATTCCACGATTTCTGTATCTAAATAAAAAATTAAAGCCGTGTATCAAAGCTCTTTGCTTCTCCCCTCAAAGAAAAGTATTATGACCTGCCTATATTAAAGGTCTGGGACCTCCTTAGCGGCAGCATCCAATCTTGTATTTCCGGCTTCTTCAATGTAGGCCGTAATATATTCGAGATCTTTGAGCTCAGAACACACTGCAAAAGCAAATATTGCAGTACAAAGATAGTTGAAATGTGAGATTTAACGAAAAAGAAACAGAAGTCACACTACGGTCCAAGCGGAACCAAAACCCACGAGACGCCACTTACTCGGCAAATCCGTCTTTTTTTCATAGGGGGCTCCATCGGGGCCCGTTTTGGCGTTGAAGTACCGAATGGTTGGCCATCCTCCCGCACCGGGGTTGTAGGGAGGACCTCGAATAGGTGCCTCTTTCAAGTTGACATCAGCAAAGACGACATCTTCGTTTTTTTGTTCCTTGGCTACCTGAGTGACATGGTTCCATCCAGGTGCTTGTTTACGTCATCAGCCTCATCCGGGCGATGCAATCCAACGGACAAAGAGCGTTTTGCCCGCATCAATGGTGGAGGAAATCAAGGAGGTGAGCTGATCCCCGTCTTGAATCTGGTGAACATAGTTGAAATGACCGTCGGGATAAATGGCCTGGACTTGGAGGATCTGGTTGTTACAAAGCAACAACAACAAGGCTGCTCCAAGCACACGAAGAAGAGCCCTGCGACTGAATGAATGGGACACTGTCATTGATCAGGTGGCCTGCCGTTTGCGTTTTATGCGGTCTTTTTCTACTCCTATTTTGATAGAGTAGTCTACAAAGCGATGATGGCGACTACTACTACTACTACTAGCTAGCTAGTAGACTCTACTAGCTAGTAGAGTAGTACTCGGAGTAGAGAGCAGGACTACTACGATCTACAGTGCACAACCCGCGTAGAAACAGTACCATTTGTTGTCACCAATCGAGGGATATCCCTACCCCGGGAATTGCAGAATTACCCCGGGATAGGGAAAAACACATTCCCGGGGTTGTTTTTGGAAGTAGCATTTGTTGGGCTTAAGTAATATCAACAGTTT